>Ga0224511_10000621_pt1 | contig 17919 bp, 14 predicted proteins | sample SF_May12_sed_USG_2_FD_169988 | JGI IMG/M metagenome (GOLD analysis project Ga0224511, IMG submission 169988) | Sediment microbial communities from San Francisco Bay, California, United States - SF_May12_sed_USGS_8_1 | ecosystem: Environmental > Aquatic > Marine > Sediment | place: USA...
TGTCCATTTACGCCATTAGGTTATATGTATTTAACCTGACTATGGGCCATTATGGCCTTGTCATTTGTGTACATATTTTGTTTTGTGAATAAATCTTCTTCTTCTTATGTATCTCCGGACTCAAAACTGGTACTTCCAGAGCGGCGTGTTTTCAAACAAGGGCTCGTTCATTCCATCCTATGCCCAGCTTCACAGTTTTTGCGTGATTGTTCGATAATCAATTTATGTCTTGGGTCATTTGTTCCTTCCTCTGGACAGGTAAAGGCTACCAGTTTTTTTTATTTATATGTTTTTATAATTCTCTACCGATTATAATCCATGCTGTTTATTGGACATTAAGTTTTGACGACTGTGGTGTACATGAAAGTATATTAAGTGAACAATTTAATTTAATTTTTAATATGTCTTATCCTTTCTGACTGATCTACTACTTAAAATCCCTTGAAATGGTAACCCTTTCATTTGGTACCATCATATAATTCCAAATTAAGCTTCTTTTTGGCAAGACGTATGGTTTCTTAAGGCACTATTTAGTAATATACTCTTTAGTCATGGTTCAATAAACAGCGGGACTTAATTATGTATGTAAATGTAGCATCTAAACTTGATGAAACACTAGAACAAATACTATATAAAAATCTTGTTGACTATCGTAGCGCCGTTTGTTTGAAACTATATATGTTATTAAAACATGTGCTCAAATAATCAAACAATTTTGTATAGCAATTGTCAACGTTTAAATCAGGCCCCGATTTCTTGAAAAAAAAATCATCCCTTTATTGGTGGGTTAAGTCGCTTACAAGGGACTTAAGTCGCTTATAAGCGATTTAACCCACCAATAACGGGATGATCGTTTTTCGAGAAATCGGGGCCTGTTTTGCATTCTAAAGTGATTATGTTTTAAATTAATGAACACAATTAATAACAGTACAAATGAAAATACATGCTTTGGACTGACTTGATTAAAACAAATATTATAACAAATTAACCGAATAGTTTTTAATTTTTGATACATTTGAACAATACTTATGCATTTAAAGGGGCAAGTGTTTCATTTCTTTAAGACTAAAACAATTATGTAACAAGGGACTATGAAAACTGTTATGCACATACATGAATACAACACAGAAGTATGTGTCATCAATCAATATTAGAAAAACGCATTGGTATTTCTCGAAGCCACAATAACATCTGAAAAAGTCTGTATGTATGAATAACATTTCTTATTATGAACCAGTAAAATACTTTTTAATACAATGTAGTAAAACCTTGAGCAACAGTAGCTTAACGCAAAAAAATAATGATGGTCTTTAATGCATAAGCGCATTGTATTAAAGTTTTTTAAGGTGAAATAAATACAACACAAAATAAGCACATATGCTTAGATCGATTTGTCCTTGATAGTACGTCATGTGCAGTTTGCCGTTCCCAATTTGATGGAGACTTTTATTACATTTTTTAACTTTTTAGCCTTTTCTAGTTTTGGATTTCAATATTTACACTTACGCACGTGCGTACTGGAGTATGCCAAGCAACGCCACTGGAGTGCAATATTGTTTATGAGTTTGTGAGATAACCAACCATGGTCTTTAACAATGTCAATACTTGTTATCTGATCATCTTTGTGCAGTAAATAACGATTGTATTTTGTTTACATTGTCAAACAAACTTGGTCTAAAATATAATGTTGAATTTGATAAGCGGCAAAGTCTTTGCACTAACAATTTGGTTCATGTGAAGTTGCGATTTATATTTGTTCATCGAAATCAAATAAGAGCCGGTGTAAATTATGATCCAAAGTTTCAAACAATTTAAATAAGAAAGCTTCTCATCGACTAAGAGGCTATCGGATGAATAACTCACAATGCAGAACGTGTTTCCTTCATAAGGCGACGAAATATGTCAATAACCGGAATATATCTTGTGTATTTGTCGTGTAAGTATTTATGTATTACTTCCTTGAAATGCAACACTTAATTTCTTAAATGATTCAACATGTATAGCTTAAATAGCTTGAGGTTACACGTAAACTGTCTCACATGAGTATAAAATTATATAGGATGGATAATGTTGATTCCAAAATCGTATCCAAACCATACACAGTCAGCCTAACACTGCGAATGTTAGAAAACCAAAGTTGAAAGGTATTTGTGTGAAAACCTTTTCAGACACAAAATAAATAGAATGCAACGCACAACAGTGTTAAATATTACGTTTAAAAGCAAAAGCGTAAAAACTCCACACATGGGTATAAACTGTGTAGTGTATAATTACAAAGAAGCATGATAGAGATAACAAAAGTGTGGATAGAGATCGCCCCACAGTCTACGATCGATTCTTATAGACGACGCAGATTACAGAGGTATTAAGCATTGTTATGTTCTAAGATATAGTTATTACGAATACAATTAATGAAAGGGAAATACCGTAATGCATAAAAGGGTACCTGGCTATATTTTTCTGGTCCTCTGGGATCATGGAGTGTACATGTATGTGTATGTTGTTTACATTTGAAAATGGAGTTCCGCTCATGCGCTAGGGGCGTCAGTGGTGTGGCATCATTCATTACTACTGATGAACAGCTTCAATAAAACCGAGGCTGCTGTTTTCTCGTGAAGGCTATGCTTCCTGAGGGTTTTTCCTTTCATCAGTTTAGTTTAAAACATTTTAAATATACTGTTTTATTATGCATCGTGTTATAAGAATTCCTATGCTGTACTGTCCACAGCGACCGTGTGCATATGTTTTACTAGGACTGAGATGATACAGTCACTATCGGTACACTATCGATACAGAAATCAACCGATACGTATTGATACGGTCATCGTGCTGTACCGATACATCTGGAATTATAATTTCACACTTGACTTCCATACAATATACATGTAGAGAATGACTTTTGCATATTAAGTTGAATTAATACTATGTGAATTAAACTATGGTACACACTACACAAGTGATCGTTTTGCCTATTAATGGTTTTTGTTGGATTCAATAAATAAATCATCCCAAAATATTCACTTTGTTGTTGCTGACCGTATCGTCCCATCCCTATTGTTTACGCGTCATGTCTTTAGTCCTTATCCAAATGTTCCAGAATTTGAGTGTGTGTAAGTAAACACGCCAACGTCAGAGAAAGAGCTCTTAAAACTTACCATGGGTAACGAAGTTTATGTCAATTGATGGTTAATAAAGAGCTCGGTTTCTCTCTCTGAAACCAGACATTTTAGATAAATTCTAAAACATTGACATAATTTGTTTCAGTGGGTATTTGGAATGCCCTGAATGTGAATGGTAAGTTCAAATGTAAATGAAATCTGCGTATATGATTATTTTGGGTCTTCAAAAGCATTGTGTGCAGTTATAAGATGTCCCGACTTTACCTTTTATTTTCTTAAATATAAAAATCCTACAACAACACGATTAATATATTCCACGAAACAGTACATATCCATTTAACCTAATTTTTAACGCTTGTATTATAAATGCATTGCTGTTCTATATCATGTTATCTTTCAGGACAACTAACGTTGATTGTAACAGACCAATTTGGAGTTATTGGAAGCACCGCGACGCTGTTGTGCGTTGGATCTGAAATCACCAGTGAAAGTGCATTTTTATTTAAAAAAGATGGAACTGTTATTTACAGCTCTTATTGTAATGTTACTAACCCCTTAAAATATGTAGCAACAGTTAAACCCGGCCAAATTCAGTTGCAAGTAAAACACACCACAATAACTGATGAAGGATTATACTCTTGTGAAGCAAACATTCTTAAGGTTACATATCCACTACAAGTTGAAGGTAAGTGCGACCTTTGAATACTGTTATAAAATGTGTTACTGTTTACGGGATTCTTCATTTTTAAAACACGTATCGTAGGTATAACTTAAAGTACATGAAGATGAAAGGAATGCCGTCAGGGATAATTTTTGAACAATTAACAGCTCAGATACACAGGCAATTGTTGCGTTGCTTAGATAGTAATCATGTCCATGACAACGCCCACATTTTATAATTTTGTGTATCTTTCATTGGCATACAGAACAAAAAGATATCTAAAGTATCAAAATATTCATATACTACTTTTTCACTTAAGGGCGATTGTCTCAGAGTCTGGCTCAAATTTAATTCTTCACAACATGGCAAGCCATTCCTTTTAAAAGGAAATTTTATGTTTGAAAGTCACACGACACCCCCTCCGCCGTGGGAGGGTGTGTGTGACTATCTGTGCTCAGATCAAATATGTTCTTTAACTCATTTGCAATCCAGTAAGTAAAACTACGCTACACCATATTATGTTATGTTTGTACACATAAAATGAAGATGTCTCAATTGTCTGCAACTATTCGTAAATAAATTTTAATTGAAAACCATAGAAACGTTTCGTTGCTAATAGATACGCATGCACTGCGCGTGCCAGTGTTAACAAAAAGTACATCGAAAACAACGCTTAGATCAAATTACAGAATGAATCATGCAATTAACGGTATTTATTTTATAAACTGTTCAAGTTAGACGCTAATCAGTTTTATCACTTAGCAGTTGTTTGCATTAAGATTTGAATTACGAATGGTAAAGTTATGAAAATGCCGAACACGTTCAGTTTTAAGCTGCTCTTGTTATATGTTCGGATGAAAAGAAATCCTTTTGATGTTATAAGGTAAATAAAAAACTGCAAATATATGAATATATATATTCTCTTGGATATAGGGTCCCATATTTAAATTCAGAAACTGTTAAGGGGATTAGAGCAAATAATTTTGGATTGAACATAACTTTCTACAAATATAATATAGACATGAGTCTCAATCAATAAATATCATGTGGAATCTCTGACTCTTAAAAATATGATGACAACATAATTTAAAGATGTAAAAGTGCATGAGAACTGGAGTACACCGTTTTTCCGTCCCATGGACAAGTAACTAATTCCCCCCTTATTGAATGGTGTATTGGACAGTGTCCTGGTTTGTGCACAAGTTTCTTCAAAACTAGAAACTATTACCTAAAGTTTATGCCATTTCATGCAGTTATTTTGATTTTTGGACAATATAATCCTTCTCTTTTTATGCCAAAACTGTGCTCTGAGCGCTTTAATAAACTGATCATTCTCTACTTAAACATATCTGGTACGTGGTTTACATTACTAATTTGAAAATAATTTAGTTAGGAATTTTAGAATAATAAACATGTTTTGGTTATTTTCCATACAAATGATTTTGCTCGCTTGACGGGTGGCCAGTGCTTAATTTGAAGTGTTATATTCAATTTTAAATTTATGTAACAGGTCCCATCTCAACTGAATCATGTTCAGGAACACAAGCCAGTTCCGCCTACATCATTGAGTGTACAGGCTTGTATCCAGATCCAACAAGAGCTGGCGTTACAGTACCCCTTAGTTTAAAGAATGAAGGGGTAAGTAAGAGAAAAGGAGTTATATAGAGATTTAAATGCCAATCGAGTTTAATATAGATTCAATAACTAGCTGACGTAATTTTTGTCCATGCAGAAAACCTTAAAACTTCCCATCAACTCAACCTTTTTATGAATCAATTTAATTATTTATTTATACATGTAAACTGCATATTGCAGCACTTTCAGTATTCTGAATTAATGACACCGTAATGCAAATTAATCTTTAATAATTATAAAGGTTTTATTTTCTTATGCATGTTGAATATTTCAGAACGACATTACTATTCAACCAACCAAAGCACCAAGTAGTGATGGCACATTCAACTTCAAATGGACCGTACCAAGTGATAGTGTTATATGCAGTGGAGGCATTTGCGAGTTTTCGTTGACGGGGGAAACCTGGACTACAGAAAATAGAACAATACAAATCCTGATACCGGAAATATCAAGTAAGTTCAAAAGCAAATCGGTTGCCTTCCTTTACCTTTACGCCTAAATTGACAGTGTTGAACCTATTTAGTATTAAAATCTCATTGGAGACTTATTGTTAGCATAATGATATCAAACAATTATAATAGTTTGTTGAAATATATATTATTTAAACATAATTACTACTTTATCGTTTTGCTTTCTGAGGGCTTTCCCTATTCATCAGTTTAATATTACTTATTACAGCTGGTGTTTAGTGCCTGTGTGGCGGCTGTATAAAGTCGCCCCGTACTACATCATTGTGTAGTCATATTTTTCTGGTCCTCAGGGATCATGGAGTGTACATGTATGTTGTTTACATTTGAAAATGGAGTTCCGCTCATGCGCTAGGGGGCGTCAGTGGTGTGGCATCATTAATTACTACTGATGAACGGCTTCAATAAAACCGAGGCTGCTGTTTTCTCGTGCAGGCTATGCTTTCTGAGGGCTTTCCCTTTCATTAGTTTAATAACGCTCAAACAACGGTCTGTCGTAGAAATACTACGCATTTGTTAAAACTTGCATTTACAGCACATCAGAGCCTGACGTCTAGAAACACCAATATTCTTTTTACTACAAAAAAGCATATTAACTATGTATAATAAATCTTGTCTTTAGGTACGAAGACCTTAGTATTGATTAATAAACAAAAGATGAATTAAAATAAATTGGTAAAAATAACTCCTTTTTATAGTATTTATTGTAGTAATTCAACATTGAAAGCCCAAGGAATGCACAAAATATGGCAAAAGTTTAATCTGAAATAAAAAAAAAAATTACTTCGTGACATCGTATACACTATTTAAAAGATTGATTAAATAGATAGCAGTCGTATTGTGAAAAGTTGTATATTGGTAAAGCAAACACTGCCCAGTGATCGTGTTTTGTTTTTGCAAAGATACAGACGTTCAGTGAGTTTTGTTACAGTCTATAGAGTATGAATATAATGGTCGAAATGAAAAAAATATTGTATTAATTGTTTCATGTACAAGGTTTGAAATTAGAAAGTTCATATATTGTAGTGGTATTTTAAATGCTGCTGGTCAAATCGCGATATAGACAACGAACTGTATATAAAATACGTGCGTTATCTTTTGTTTGCAATAAATGTTGCATTGGTTGAGGATTGTTGTAACATAAAATCAATTAAAACAATGGATCGACCCATGTAATCCGGAAAGCTTATTATTTATGTATGAGTATGCCGTCTTTAACACTTTAAATAAAATGTCGGCTTATGATTACAGCAGTGTTTAGTAAAAATATCAGTTCCAATCTGGTGACAACGCGATATTAATCATACATATTTATCACTATTATAACAGTGTTATGTATTTAGATAATGTGTTTCAGTGGAATACTGGGATGTCCCGAATGTAAAGGGTAAGTTAAAATGTCGTATTTTGTAGATAAAAATAGGCATCTACTTTAATTGCTCGTACATATACAAACGCTAAACAGTAAGTTTTGTCAAGCGGATATTAAAACTTGTTATATTGAATTATATCATATAAGTATTGTCTTTCAGGGCAACCGATGTTTTCTCTAACCAACAGCTTACAACAACTTGGTGTTATTGGAAGCACAACCTCGTTGACATGCGTTGGATCTGAAATCACCAGTGCCAGTACATTTGTATTTGGAAAAGATGGACTTGTTGTTTACAGCTCTAATGGTTGTGTAACTAATCTCTTAAAATATGAAGCAACGGCAACTACCGGTCAAATTCATTTGCAAATAAAAAACACCGCAGTCGCCGATGAAGGATTATACTCTTGTGAGGCAGACTTTCATGAGTCTACACGTGTACTACAAGTTGAAGGCAAGTGCTTTGAATACTCTATTAAATGTGTCGGTGACACAATTTGTTTCTGATTTGCACTTGTTACGGATACCACTTGTTAAACAGTTTTATACTGCCAATGATGTAGTTATTAACCATAGAAAGTGTGTCAAACTAAAGGTCAAAGGTAAAGTGTTTAAGAATATGCCCGGGCTTAAACCTGACGGCATTTATGATTGTGATAGATAACTTGGCACAACTCTTAACATTGATCAGTCGGAGTGTTTCGCGGACAAATTACATTTATACCTTAGACAGTGTTGAGTCAAAATTGGTCGAACTTGTTTGTACAGGAAGCACCCATACTCATCATTCGTCGGGATCTTCGGCCACATATTTCATGTTGACAATCTTCGTTATGTAGAATAGTAATTGAAACTTACAGGGCATTTGTGGCATTGAAACTCTATCGTCAATTTTCTTTTCGTTGTATAGCAAAAGTGAGAAATGCGATAACACACATAAAGCATAAGCATTTTGTTGACCCATTTTAAAAGGTTTGTGATGACGTTATCATCAAGCACGTTCTACTGAAATATATAAGTAGTGTTGTTTACAGATGTAAATAAATTTAGAAATGAAATAGTTTGCATTTTAGTGCAATAAAAATATTCATTTTTATACATTTTTGTGCTTGGTATAAACATTTCTTCGATTATTATTTTTAGTTTCGTTTGACGGAATTTATATTTAATTGCATTAGCGAAAGCTCGAGTTCTTATTTAAGAATACTGGTGTACTTAATTTTATATGTGTGTAAACAGGTTCTATCACAAATGACTCCTGTAAAGGAAGACAAGCCAGTAATGCATACATTATCGAGTGTACAGGCTTGTACCCAGATCCAACAAGAGCTGGAGTTACAACAGCCCTTAGTTTAAAGATTGGAGGGGTAAGTTGTAAAGTAGCGTTTAAAATGCCAAAAGATGAAAATATCAAGCCAATTATTAGCGGATGTCAATCACTTGTTCATTTAGTAACTCTGATAACTGCCCATCAATTCAACCTATTTATGTAGTAATCGAATTATTTCTTTACACATGTAAACTACCAAACATCATTCTTCAGCACTTTAAGAACTTTGATTCCATGACCAAGATATGCAGATTTATTACTGTAAATCATTGATTTTCCTTTTTGTGTTTTAAAACTTTTAGAACACAATTGCTGTTAAACCAATCAAAACGTCAGGTAGAGATGGCACATTCAACTTCACATGGACAATACCAAGTAACAGTGTTACATTCAGTGGGGACACGTGCGGGTTCATGTTGACGGGGGAAACTCGGACCGCAGCAGATCCTCCCATACATATTCCGATACCGGAAATACAATGTAAGATTAACAGGTAGAGCTAGAAATGAAATGAAATGGCATATGTAGATTTCAGTTTTAAATAGTAAACAATCAATATGTTTGAGAAAAAACATACATGTTTATCCTAATGTCACAAATGCCATATTGGGCATGCTATAACTTGAAGGGCAAAACGTTTTATTTCTTTTTCCAGTAATTGAAATAATATAATTCTTTTTATTTGTCTATTTATAATACATCGTAAAAAGTAGATACGATGCATGCTGTAAGAAATAGTTCAGTGTACAAGAACCATTATTCTTGTCATTGTAGTTCTCGGGTTTATCAATGTAGGTTAGGCTTGATGATTGAAAGAATAGAAACAGCTTTTCCCATCATTTTGTTTTACTGGTGTCATTGTTTGGCGTAAGTGAAATCATCCGTGTCGCTTCCTTGGTTAAGAAGTTTTATTTACATCGGAAAAATTTGTCCTTTCTAATTTGACTTTAACATTATGCAATGAAACAGTTTGTTTAATCATCGTTTCAATATCAGCTCTATTGAATGCACCTGTATATTGTATCGAGTAATACATGTATGTTCCAATAAGACAACCACCTAGTGTTTGTGTGATAGAGTAATAACAATTAAAATACACTTCTTTTTCTAAACATGACCTCGCGTGTTTTCGTTTTTCATGCAGCAAGTGCACACTGCAATCTAGGCATTCTCCACACTATGGTCTATGCAGTTGTAGCGCACCGAAAGATGTATCAGTGGTCTATATCATTGTTCTGATGGCAGGTGTTGCTGCAACTGAAAAACCAACAACACTTGGGTCGACTACAACCAATATCGAGACCACAGAAAATGATTTAACAGATACAACAGGATATCAACCACCAGTGACAGGTGCCTTATAATTAATAACCATATTAAGATCTATTAAATATATTAAATAGTTGGCCATCGTTTTATCCAAAAGGATAGTTTGGAGGAACGCTATAACATTACTGTTTGCAACTTTCATTTACATGTATTGTATGTTTATGCTTAATTTCAGAAACAACACAAGATGATAAGTGCTTATTTACACTAGCTATGGTTGTGGGTGCCATGTTTTTGGGAATGCTGCTACTTTTGCTGGTCGAACTCTTTGTCCTAGCTGTTACATGCAAAGTTCGGAATATTGATGCAGGTTGAACAATTTCATTTATTTGAGTTCAGTTCGTTGACGTGTATTTATGAAAACAATTGATGGCTGAAATTAAACGAGAACAGACTGATGTGTTCAACAAAATATGGACGTTACAAACTTAAACATACTCATTTGCAACACGAAAGTTTTAAATAAACAATCTATTATTGAGTATATTTTTAATCATCAGTTTCAATTATTTTCCGAATTGAACTTAAAGAATTGGCATAATATATGTATAACAACACATAAATGTGTATAGTTTGACATCAAAAGTATACTAAAACATAATTTGTAACATCGCTGGTACTTCGCCATGATTATTTAAGTTTTATTGTAATTATTCGCTTTCAGCGAAAACGTGGAAAAATATTGTATCATACAGAAGGTAAGTAACGGTTAAATAAGCGTTTTCATCGCACATATGATGTAATGAATTATTCGTATAAAAGAACATCAGGTTACACACCTGTATTATAACCTTCGTGATTTATGCCTAGTATGACGTATGAGGGCAATATTTGCATACTGACATGGCAATGTAATACTCACGTTCGCAATGTAGCCCTGAGACGCTGTATATGTACGCAAAAGAAGTCAATCATCATTGAAAACCATTGTATTTTGTTTTCCGGTGATTGTTGAAAAAAGCATGTTAAACCTTTGAAAAAAACATTAGCTTTACAATTTTGTTAAGCTTGCCGAGGTCGTACACTGCTTTGGAAGAAACGCACGACTTTCTTTTAAATAATATCTATATGATCTATATGAAACTTATTTAATAAAAAACTGTTTAATGTAAAACACAGTTTTGCTGATTAGTTATGTTACTATACCTAAATAGTATTAACCGGTGCATGTCTGTTTCAGAAAAGACCACTACATAGAAACAACGCCTACCCCACAAACACAAACAGGTAAATGTATTGACTGCGGGTTCACATGAAACTGTATTATTTTGTGTAGAAATTACAACCCTTAACCTGTGTTCCATAGTTATTGTTATATATATTATATTTTGCGTATTTTTCATCTGTTTGAACAATATTATTAATTTAAATCAGCATGTATGTTTTAACATTTTACTTTTTTATCACAGAACACAGCAACGGTTCTATTCAACTGCCGACAACAAGCAACAGCGAGCCATCTACAAGTTACGAACGCCTACAAATGGACACTGAAATTGCAGCTGCTGCATATCAGACACTTGGTACTTTATGACAATTTCCCCCTTATTCTTTTGTTTTTAAAAACGATTACACAGGAAGTGTATGTCACTTGGTATTTTTATAGAAAAGTATTTGCATAGCCGGTATATAAAACAAGATTTTAAATCGACGCATATCATACTTGGTACTTAATTGATCAGTAAAGAATAATCAGTTATGTATCCTTCGGATCGAAAAGCTATATGACATACGTCACTTTAAAACTGGGTTCACCATGCCTAAGCACATAGCACGTGTGCGACGGTGGGGTCACAAATGTTTCATTGTCATTTGCACCTAACTATGATCAGTAACTGTCATGAGCTTGTGCGCGCCGTGGTTATTGTTTCTCTTAAATTAACTAAATATCACCGCAAAGTTAATGTAAATGAGGTTACCTTATGCCTTGATATGACCCTAACATAGATGATATAATTAATTGTTAGAATATTTAGTGTAAGTGGTCTGCATATTTCCGATCCGATTTTTTTATCAGCTATTTATTAAATCTTTTAATATAAAGTAGTAATTGTTCGTCAAAAAGTATAAAATAATAAAATAATACAGAAATATATTGCAAAATACGCCAAAAATGTATTCACGATATGTACCGAATAAATTGTTGATTGCCCATAAATTTCTGTTCTTGTTTACCTACAATGCTGACTCCATTCGTGATTAAACTAATCTCAGAAGTTTACGGACTTTTTCGAATAGTGTCGTTTTCCAAAGAAATGGCCGAGGGGTTCTGATTGGTCGGAGTCTAAATTTAAATTGTTGCACTCAACAGGGACATTCTTAGTCTGGATTACCTGTCCCTTACTACTATTAACACGCTGAGAATGATTTTAATATTTCAGATAGAAATATCTCGCTTAATGTTCATTTGTTAGCATTAGTTTTTTAAATCGATACACTTACTTTTGTGTCTCCTACATAATTGTAATTAGTGACAGAATCGGAATACACTCTTATATGCATAAATAGTACACTCTTTGTATTTTCCTATAGCCCATGTACAAGGATCCTCGTCTTTACCGATGACAAACCACAACAAGACGTCTTCACCTTACGAGCAGCTGGATATCGAGAGCCAATCCCACCATGCACAGTACCAGGAATTAGGTAGGAGTATGCCTTTCATCCTTGTGTTATTTTTCTGGTCTTCAGAAATCATGGATTGTATGTTGTTTACTTTAATTGAAAATAGAGTTCTGCTCATGCGCTAGAGGGCGTCAGTGGTGTGGCATCTTTCATTATCACTGATGGACAGTTTTATTGTAAATCGCAATCCTAATATCTGTAAAGTTCCCATGTGTATACACTTTGTTTTCATGGGTATAAAGGTGTGTATGTGAAATATAGTTTAATCTGCTGTTAGGTTTGGCAGAGTGTGTGTTTTATTAATTCGATAACTGCTACGACTGTGACAGAGTAGGGTAGGGGTATTTTGTAACAAACTATGTCACACCTCCTGTTTGCGTTTCATTCATAGTTTTACTTTGTATTTATAAATTTTTGTTACAGAACTTGACACTTCAAGGCAGCTGTCGACAGATGAAGGCTACACCAACGTTATTACGAACAATACAGTGATATATCAGAATAACGTTTAGGTCTATACTTCCTAGTTCCTTAACTCACAATATGTCCAAGATAAGCATAACTTGCATAAGAAAAAGCTGCCTCGGCTAAATCCATTTATCAACGGCATTGGACGATGTCCCATCATCGAAGTCCATATTCATGAGCTTAACTTTATTGCCAAACCCATTTTTACATTCACTTATCCCCGATAACAAAACAACACAAATAATAACACCACGATGTGGTATTGGGCAATTGATTTCAGACGCTATGCTAGCAATTAACACCGGCTTCAACAACTTTTAAATATCCATATGTATTAAGTTGTAACCAGATGATAACAACGTTTTGTTAAAATATTAGGTGTGCATGGTCATTCTTTTGATGTGATGTGTTACTGAATCGTATATATGATGATATATGTTTACACTTTATTTGATATACATATGTGTATTAACAGTGCTTTGTCTTCTTGATGACTGTTTATGCTGGTGGTTTACTAATACGCCGTAAGTCCGAACTGTGTGGAGATTAACTTCGCTATATTATTTCAATGTTTTATCGTTTTATTGACTGTTTTCGAACCAGCAGTTGAATTCGTAACCCTTTAAATAGTATAAATATACAGTATAAATTGACTAGATGTTTCTTCATGCTCACATCATCAAAATCATCATGCCTTTTGCTCCGATAACTTAGCCTTTGAACTCGCAACCATCATGATTTAAATTTAAGACATAGAGGCTTATAACACATAATACATTTATTATTTAATATAATTAATGTACGTTTACGCTGCACAAATAAACAATGAGTTATTATTTAATAAACTAAAGCTTTTAGCCAAAACGAAAAAAATAGAACAGACACAAAATATAGATAGTTGGTATTTCGCAACAACGTCGGCTCGTATATGTTTTTATATTCTGACAAACCTATTGTAAAGACATTGTTGTACGTTTTTATTTTTAGCATATTTATATTTAATGTATAACTTATTACGCACTAGGAAATGTTTCAGACAGATGGCGTTAAGGCTGACTTAAGTGACCCTAATCAGGATGTTCTGCATGATGTATCTGATGAACATCGATATACATAATTCATTTCATCGTTTAGTTTTATACAATCCAACAACACTAAATAATATATCAGTTTTATTGATTTTTCAATTCAGACGCAAATCGTACCAATCAGTCTCTTTTATGCAAAAAATGTTAGTTAAAGTGCGTTCACATACACAAAAGATAAAATGATGCACGTACAGCCTTGTAAAATGTACGAAAGAAACAAACATAGTATTACTATCACTTAAACATATTTGTTTTCCCTGAGAAGCAATTTGGTGACCAGAATCGTGTGTTTTAGAATTTAATACTGTCGATGGTTATCAGTCCTTTGCTGGAGACACACGTGCCAGCAGAGCTAAATCCGTTCATTTTACACCTAAGTCCTGCTTTACACCTGACACCCGCAAATCCGCCGCACATTCCTCCCTTTCCTACTTGTCGGCGCCGGCGGGATACCAGAGTCCGAGCGTCTGTTTCACCTGAAGAAATGGCAATTTTTATCTCATCAATAGTGTGAAGATTTTATGGTTTGTTAACAATTTTTAACAAATACATACATAGTCCAGTTATCACAAAGTGTTACATAACTAAAATTATTATAAAACCTTTATGCTCATTTATTATAATAGCTATACGTTCAAAATATTGTCTTACTTAAAATGAATGCCACAACAAGCAAACACACAATAAACGTCCGCATGTTTAACCTCATGTTTGTAGTAAAAACAAGTCGCGTTCCGTTTTATAACACGTAAAAGGTATTGATGTCACGGTTCAATAACTTACGTACGCGCTATGTTAATGACTTCACTCGCTTTTACGTAAAAAAATGTAAACAGGATGATAATTACGTAAACATGAATTCCAAGTACTTTGCAATCGGTAAAAAGACTGACGTCAGTAATATTGGTAATTCAAATTGTCATGTCAATTCAGTTGCGGTAGAACGATAAACCTTCTAAAGTATCAACGTTGCTTTAAAGGAACGCTTGAAACACGTTTGAACGCGGTGGGAGCGTGAAAGTGAAAACACACCAGAGGGTACTCTGAGTGCATTGCGGCTTCACCTGATGTAGAGACGAAGAAGATTTAATCACGTTTAAATACTAGTAAAACATAACAAGAGCAAGAGTATTATTGATATAATAACATGGTCTATTTCACTTCAGTTGTATACGTATATTTTTCAGATCCCAAGACTTACAAAGTATGGAGGATATTAAAAATTTATACAATCATTATGTTACATGATAGAGACCACAAAATCCTCGTCTCTTAATGTAATTTATAAGGCCATGTACATGATATATCTTTACAAAATCTTACAGGGGTAAAATATGGTTTTACGACAAATGCATGATCTTAAGCAATGTTAATACCTTCTATTTTATTACATTGCTGCAGCTATAAATGATAAAACAAGTGTTTTGTTTACATTGTAAATAAATTTGATATAAGACTTTGTATAACATATTATGTTGATTTTGAAGTGTCCAGTGCTTTGCGCTAACAATTGGGTTCTTGCTGTGTGTTTCCACACATGTCATGGTAGCGTTTTATTTATTCGCGTGCAAAAGAGCCGGCGTAAATTATCACCCCAATATTTTACAACTTAATTTAGAAACTACCACTAGCGAATGCTATTAAGGAATAACTCAAAATGAACAGTGTGTGTCTTTTATAATGATAAGAAAAATGCCAATAACAGGAATATTTCTTGTGTGTTTTATTTGTAAGTAGCATTTATTTCCTTCCTTTAAATACAACACTTTAATTCTAACTCGTTTCAATGTATACTAGTAGTTAGAGTAGCGTGAGGTTACATGGCATCTTACGTGAGTAAATTAGTATTTATAATCTTGATAACAAAATCATATCCAAAAAGGTGCAATAGAAGTAAAATGCAAGAGTACAATGTACATCAACACGCCATTGTACATTATTTATGTAAGCATTTTATATTTTCCTTTAAGAATGTTTTAAAAACGAAAGCTACGATTGTTTTTTTGTGAAAACGTTTTCAAAAAAAGATAATCCAACGCACTGAGGTGTTTACTGTATCGTTGAACATCAAAATCGACAAAACGCTACTGATTACTATCAACCAAAGTTAAAAATAACGGACAAGCATGTGAATAAAAAAAATGCAGACGTAGATTGTCCCACTGTCCACAAACCGACTAACAATCGAATGTTAAAGACGACACCAGTAGTCGGCAATGGTTCGTGTAACTTTTATAAATGGGCATGCCCATGTGCCAAATATGCAGTTCGTAAATGTAAAGGGTAATGAAAGTCGGTGATTTGTTGTGTATGTCGGTTTACAAACTAATATAAAAAAATCACGTATGGATGACTTTGTATTTGACGTTGGAAACAATGTAACAACAATTACGTATTCTAGTATTTGCAAAGGACCTTGATAATCGGAGATGAAGTTTCTCCAAATACACTCGTTCATTCATGTATCCTAGTTGGCATACAATCGAAAATGTAACATGGCCGCCAGTCGGCCATATTGAAAATGACGTTAAAGAAATGGCATGCACAATCATCAGACATGTAGTAAATAATTGAAAGAGTTGATGAGAATCGACACATTTATTGGAATTATGTCTCTTAACAAAACAAAGTTTATGAAAGACAGCCATGTAATATGTGACTTTGGCGTTTGTTGAGAAAAGTTATAGTCTATTTTTATGAACAAAATGGTCGATCTGGGGAAAGGTTTTTATTAATTGTAACATGTAAAAGGTTTAAAATTGAAAAGTTAACACATTGTTGTTGCATATGTAGATGGTTTAATTCCGGTTATGAAAAAACTGTCTATTTAATTACGGTTGCTGATAAACGTTCGCGATAAATGCTGAAATGGTTTAAAAATTTGTAACATAAAAATAAAACAATGGTTTACATCGATTCATGTATTCATGAACGCCGTCCAAAACTTCATCTTGTGTAAGAGATAAAGCTTGATTAACTATTTTAAATATAAAATGTTGTCTTAATGTTCAGCAGTATTTGGTAATATTATGTTTAATACAATTTGTTCCATTTAACGCGAGGTTTATTATATTCGTTATCATATTACAATGTTATATGTTTATATCATTTTTAGTGGGATTCTTGAATGCCCCGATTGTAAATGGTAAGTTCAAATGTTGTTGTATTGTAGTTATAAGCAGACATATACTTTAAATTGGTCATACATAATTATACAATTCCTATAAAGTAATGATTAAGGCGAGTTGATTAGAATAAGCCAGGACATGTTCAGTTCAGTCTACAAATACTTTTAGAGCGGTTTGAATAACACATGTGCAATTCTTTTAATTATTCACAAGTATATTTACATTCTTGAGACTTTTGTGCGTTTTGTAAAATGTTTGCGATTATCATATTAAAACACATACAAGCGTACAGTCACTGATTTTATTTGTTATTCTTACATACGGCATCAAATACCTTTATAGCGGATAATAAAACTTTATAATGATATTGATCTATATCATACTAGTATTGTCCTGCAGGGCAACTGATGTTTTTTCCAACCAATAGCTCACAACAATATGGGGTTATTGGAAGCACAACGTCGTTGACATGCGCTGGATCTGATATCACCAGCAACAATGCATTTGTATTTGGAAAAGATGGAACTGTGTTTTACAGCTCTAATGGTGGTATTACCAATCCATTGAAATATGAAGCAACGGTAACCACAAGTCAAATCAAGTTGCAAATAAAAACACCGCAATCACTGATGAGGGGTTATACTCTTGTATGGTAAACTTTCGTGAGTCTACATATCTACTTCAAGTTGATGGTAAG
>Ga0224511_10000622_pt1 | contig 17910 bp, 8 predicted proteins | sample SF_May12_sed_USG_2_FD_169988 | JGI IMG/M metagenome (GOLD analysis project Ga0224511, IMG submission 169988) | Sediment microbial communities from San Francisco Bay, California, United States - SF_May12_sed_USGS_8_1 | ecosystem: Environmental > Aquatic > Marine > Sediment | place: USA...
CGACAACCCGCCCTCCTGTCCTGGTCTTCATGATTTACGCATCGCATGCCTAAATACTTACTGTAACATAAAAGCCATATCGTTCCATTATAATATTACTGACCAATTATCGGACTATGTAATGGTGACAGCGATTTGCATAGGCATGATTGACAAGTGAATACAATAGATGGCCCGACAAAGCTGGTCCGTCAAGACGCCATTTTGGGCGGGCTGTCGATAGGGTAATTGTGAATCGTCCATTTGCAAGACCGGTATTCATTTCTTACCTTTCTAAGAAGTTAAAACATATGTTCACTTAATTTAATGGTACAATAATATAAAAGGCAATTATCAATGCATTGTTTCAGATCTCGTTAAGAAACAATTAACATTGGAAACCTATTCCGAGGGAGGAGTTTGGCTGGGCGGCCAGGACATTGTAGAGGAGGGACGCTGGGTGTGGACATACGCTGGTAACCGGCCCCTCGCCGCCGAGAACCTGGTGTGGCAGATAGGTAAACTTTTGATATACGCATTGGGTTATGTATTTGGGTGAAATGTATATGTTGACAACACTCAATATCCAGTTCTTAAATTCAGATTTTGTACTGCATCATAATGCAGTATTTTTGTCTGATTCTCTATGGTCATTGGATGTATGTTTTAAAGTGTTGACGACTAACTATACACTCAACAACTTTTCTAATTGGTCACTTTTATTTTGCTGTTATCTCGACATCTACAAAACCAATTTCGTCGATATTTTCAGCGTTTTATACAGACGTATGTTATATCATTACTTTTTTCTACATTTCCATTAGTGTGGAATAGTATACTACATTAGTTAATGACTAATTAAAAATTGTTTTGTCAAAGAAAGATACTTTTGAAGCAATACAACAATTTTATTTATTCTAATTCAATATGATTTCTAGTTTTTTTAACGTGAACAAATGACTATACGAGACTGCTTTTGGTCATTTGCCCTGCCTCTATCATGTAAACAGTCACCTAATAACAAAGTGCAGCATAGATGAATCGACTACTAGTCGCTTAACTGTATTTCTGCGCAGCTGTTTAGGCTTGCTTTTGACCGTGAGGTTAAGTTCTGTTGCAGCCAAAAGAAAACATTCTTTCAGCGAAAATGCGTGAATTGGTCATTTTAAACAACCATTGTGGTTAGCTGTAACCAGTTACGTAAACTGGTAGATGTAAAGTCCTCAAAATGGCTGCAATTTATATTCTAGAACGATAGTTTTGGATGAACTTCTTGTAAGTTCTCTCGAATTTCTGAAGAAGATCTATACAACAGTACGTTTAATTAAAAGCAAATATATCATGTTTACCCTCATTGCATTTATTTTATTACTGATTTATCTGTTTGTGTATTTCGTGGTTAATTATTAACAGATCAAACGACCTGAATATGAATTTAACCAATGTAAGTGCGTAGTTGATGCTCTCTGTAAAGTTACAATCGATACGCAGATTCAAGCTAAATATAGGGACTTATTTCATCTGCCGCTGTGGCGAAATCGGTTGCGCGCCAAACTTTCAAAATTCATTTAACAGTCTTCGCACGTTACGGGTTTGAACGCAGTTTGGGTCTACATAATATTGTTTTTTTTTAAATTAACTTTCAATTTGACAAATTGAGCGCCGACTATATATTTTAAACATAGTTTTTGTTTGTGTTATGCTTTCGAATTGTATGTTTATCTTGCCATAGGTCAACCGGATGATAAAGGAAACGAAGACTGCCTCGTATTGGTCGTTATGAATGTTACTGGAATTTATCGGCTGAACGATGCACCTTGCAGTCATACCGCTAAAGGATATATATGCGAACAACACAGTATGTCTTTATTAAAAACTACACTTATATAAAGTTATTACTTTAAGAAGAGATCACTTAAGTTCCATGGCTGCAACATGGATTTCTCAGATCAAGCTATTGGCTAAGCACAATAGGAAATGTTGAACTTACTAAAATGCATGACCTTTAAGAAGAATGGACTAAATGTTTTTGTCCGACTTTTTATGCCAGTTGTCCTATATGAAATGAAACTCATATCATTAAGACACTAGAAAGATATATTCTTTTTCACAATCTGTTTGCTTCACCGAAATTAGATCATTTGTCCGTGACTAATTTAATCGTGCTACATAACTTATTTCTAGATGAATGGCATATTGCACGCGTAAATATTTAGTGTTTTATCTTTTTTCCTTTGGTAACAACTGGTCATATAATCGATTATTTTAATGCAAATGGGTCTCGCCTTCTTGCCTTTAATATTGACCACGTTATGTTTCAGGTCTATTGCCTCACAATGCTAGTGAAATTGAGATCCATGGGGCTAGCAGTGTGGTTGGAACATCATTGCCGACGTTGCTCTATCAAGGTCAAATACCAACCTGTGACAGCGCTTCTAATGTTTGTGAAGAACTAACCATTCCTTTAATCAGCTATCAATGGATACGATATGTTTACATATCTACCACCACCTGTCTTAAACCGTTCGTCATTGAGGTTTTTACATGTAAGTATGTATTCATTCTATTCATATTTTTCAACATCAAAATAAGCAAAGTTAATATTTTGTTAACAATACCTGCCAATATATAAACTGATGAAAGGAAAAGCCTTCAGGAAGCATAGCCTGCCTGAGAAAAACAGCAGCCTCGGTTTTATTGAAGCCGTTCATCAGTAGTAATGAATGATGCCATACCACTGACGCCCCCTAGCACATGAGCGGAACTCCATTTTCAAGTTCAATTTACATTTAAATGTGTGTCTACTGATGTCAGTCAACAGGGCTAAGAATTAATACAGACGCGTGTCTGGCAAACGACTGTAGTAATTCTGGGACAAAATAGAACTATAAAATGTCCTTACAATTCTTGAACCGTATAATTATGCAATATAAACGTATTACCCAATTATGCTGAAAGTAAATTTTACCTATCTCATACACTTTAAAATCGCAAAGTATAGTTTAAAAAAAAGTTTAATAATTTTAATTAAAATAAGTGTACACAACTTCACCCATTATATTCTTATCAATATTTTTACGATAAGTATCTGCGTAGTATTAAAATTACAGTATATCAATTTCGAAACATCTTAAAGCAATATCTGATTATTCACAGTTATTCACTTGTTTTTTAATACTAGTTTCAGACCATAACCATATTGTTTTCAAATTCAGAAACGTTTATGTGCAGATTTAATACCATTAATTGCAAAACACATCTCTTTTAAAGATAATGAATGTTAAACACCAATTATTGTTGCGTATTTAAACATAAGTTTAGGTAACATTACCTTAGTAACGAGTTTTAGTCATTTTCGGTAAACAACTTCTGTCACACTTTTAAACAATTCACTCAGTGATAAAATCTTATATCCATATTCATTGTGCAGGTTCGAGTAATACAAAAAATTGTGTTTGCATGCTTATTTTTTTGCACTTCTGGTCTAACCAGGACAATTTCTCGATGTTAGAGTTTAAAATGGTACATATTCAGAATCTGCATTGTCTCAGAATCGTCGAAATGTGGTAGAATATATGGTTTTCAACAGTTGTTGACTCCTTTTAAATCAAAAGAATATACCGCTATTTATTGAACGTCACCACAATTTGTGACGTTATCAGAAAGGAATAAATGTTTATGTACACAATGTTGCTACAGAACGACCTCTTTAACAATGAATATTATGCAAGTACCTGATGTTCAACATAACACGTTCAGTTATTTAAAGTAAACCATGTCAACACGTGCTTGTTTTAACATGCATCTGGGACATAACAACTTCCTAAAGAAACTTAGCAGGTCTTTTATGTTCTGCATTAGTTCGATTGTGTTAGTGCTTTTTACATTAAATTAATAAATGTAAATTAAACTCAGTTGTGAATAATTAAAAACAAACATAGAACATCAACCTTTGTTGTAGATCTGCAATGTTTATATCAACAATTTAATACGATTTTAACAACCGCCTTGTACGGTTAATGAAGGCCATTGGAGGTTTGAACTATAATGCCGCACATGGGTTCATGATGCAGATATTACTTATTGTATCAACGATTGCCTAAAAAAATAAAATATAATTTTGTATATATATTTTAATTGAATTGTTTGTTAATTATGTCAATAACTAAAGTACTGTTTAAGCGTTTTGTATTTTTGTAACAGTTATCTGCTTGGGTGAAACTGACAAGAACGGAAATCACTGGCCAACGATTGATCACGGAGCTATTCATGTAAACAAAACTCTATGTGCAAATGGCTCAGAAGGTAAGAGCAATTACATTTTAAACGTCAACTTAGTCTTTTCCCGTTTGAAATGTTTGTTACGCAAAATAAAATGAATGTTTACATATATTTATATTTTGTAGGAGTGGTTTATCGGCGTTGTTCCAATGGGACGTATTTGGCCCCAGTATATAACTGCACGCAGCGAGGCATCATTGAACTTTTAAATACGGTGAGTATCGTAGCCAGACAAAACTAACGTGCTATTCTTCTGACATACAGCGTAGTATTTATTTAAGCACATAGCCGTCAGAATAAATACTGTTGTACATGATGTCAAGTTCAAGAAATAAATATAACCCTCTGTACAGTAGGGATCAACACACTTATGAAAACATAACTTTATTTTATTGGAGACGTTTCGCATAATGATTTGTTCATGGTTATTTTTAGACAATCAGTGGGAATTTCAATGCTAGCGACGTTCTAACAAGGCTCGATAACCTAACAAACAGAAGTGTAAGTCAGACAGGAGACGTTATAAGCGCCTCCAGTATTCTGCAACACGTTGTGCAGGGCATCAACGTCACTGATACAACAATGAATGCTACATATGTGACCGACGTATGTATGAAGATTTGAATTAAAAAAGTCCGTTTGTCTATTAAACAAGTTAATGAGTAATGAAAATACATTAAGTTTTATAAACAATTAGAAAACAAAGCAAATCACGTTTTAAGACTGTCCCCTATGTTGTACTCGTACTTTGCTTACATGTGTTAATTAAGATTAGTTGATGTTTTAAGGCGTTCCTGGGTGTGGCCAGTAACTTACTCAAGCAGAACAACACGTTGGCATGGCAACCTGTTGCAGAGGATGTGGGTATCCTTTCAATAAAGATAAAAGAATGTATATAAATAATCAGTTACCTTATACTACTTTACGCGGTGTTTTATATTATTGTGTATAAGACCGGTGTTGGTACTACTGTTCTAATATGTGAGATCAATGACGAATTAGTATTGTAATGAAATTTCGACAGGGACATACATGTATATGTTACATTTTGATTAGACTTATTTCATCGCTAATCAACATGATATGTACATGTATCAGCAATCAAGTCAGGGAATTTGTGTAAAAACAAAATTATATTTTAGGGACTTCATGTAACCCCTAGCGAAATCAGTGATTTCACGTATTTCCTTAAATCACCAGGGATTACGTGAATTCCTTGACGTAGTTAGGGATAACATATGTACGTTCTTTTAAACACTCTACACAGTTGGGGATAAAGGATATACTTATTGTTTATCCGTTATTGAAAATTTTACAATAACTCAAAAGTTTATACCAGTCAACTCGTAATTTCTAAACGGTTGTTTGTGTTACCAGCCAGACGATGGTGGCACTGGTTCTACATCTGGGGCAGAAACTGTGATGGAGGCGGTTGATGGTCTCCTTGAAAAAGTTGTCACCAGTTCTGTGGGAGTAAGAAATGCAACGTTCGATAAACCAACACTACGTAAGTCCCGTATTTTCAATACGTGATCCCTGCTCGTTTTTATTACTTTTGTAACTTGTTTAATGGACAATTTATTGAAACAAAATGTTACAGTGTTTGAAATTGGAGTGGTGGAACATTGTTCAGATGTTGAGTTTCCCCGAAAGATCGAGCAAACGACACATACCAGTCACACGGCCCACATTCAAGTCAGTTGTCCTTCAGGTCGGTTTACATATACATCTAGGTCAACAATAATAAACTGTTTCCAATTGTATCAATTACATATCTTGCACCATATTCTATGCACTTTTTTCCCAATTTATTTGATGTCTTTATTATCTAGGGTAAAGATAACTTTGATAAACGACTTACTGACGTTTTAGTTATATTTAGTTATATTGAAATACTTAACGTGTATGTTGTTATACTTGTCATGTTTGTTTTAATTTCTAGTACTTTAATTGTGTTTTATGAAAATAACAAAGGACACTATGCTACGTTCTTCATAATCTTGTTTTGTGACACTTAAGTGTGGCCTAGGTCTTAAAGTGTATTTTGTGCTTTAAATGCAATGAACACAATTTCACGTACTGGCAACATAAACGATGGTTAGGATTTCTGGACAATTGAACATCATTACTCAGCCGAAAAAACATTTGGCAGTAGAACTATTTATACTATAGAGTCCATTTATCAAGTATTATTAAAAATATACTTGCGCATAATGATCACGTAAAGACTTTGACGGTTCGGCGGATACCAAAATATTCATATAAGTGTTTACAAACAACGTTTTAGCACAGCAAATTAGACTAGTTACATCTCTTGTTAACAGGGAAACATACATATAGTGGTGGGATATACCTGAATATCTCAAGTGTGCTGAAGAGACAACTCAACAGTGATATCAAAGATGGGTAACTATGTCAATTATATTAAGTTAGAATATACAAGCATTGCTTTAAGGTATGACTTTGATTTGATAAATTATGTTTCTTTTTGCAAATTCTCCAAATGCGTTCGTATCACAAATTCAGCACTAAATTTTATATTCTGTTTAAAAAGGATTCAAATTGTGAACACTCCAGTCCTCGCATTTGCGTTCTACCAAGCGATTACTAAGGAGCTGAACGCGACACTCACTTTTAATATCCTCGAGGTATTGTTAAAAATGTAGTTGATAATTCAAAAATGGTATTTAAAGGATTTAAAATTTGCTTTACAGTATGCATTTTAGTGTGCTTATAAGCACTAGAATCTTTGTCTGATATACTGAATGTTATCATCAGCACTGCTTATGTCATACGACGACGGTCAATCCACTATCTACCATCCCTAGTGCATTTGTTATATGCGCCCGCATGAAATTGCCTATTTACGTGCGAGAGGTGTAAAAAGCAACAAAACCCAAAACCCAGGCCAGGTGCAATCTCCAGGATTTCGTGTTTCAAGTTCTACGTTCCATCGAATAAGGCGACGCACACGTGACTGTGTTTAGTTTGCATTGTCAATCTTTCTTGCAGAATAGCTTTGACTCTCCTCGATGCACATATTGGGACAAAACACGCAGGTATATGTTTGAGTGTTTGCAATAATAAAAAGCTGAAACTTGTTCTCACATATTTTATGTTAAAATTAATCAGAATCCATTAAATAATACTACTTGCCAATATGAGAATGTATTTTTATACATTCGTAAATGATTCATGTATATAATTTCAAAGAAGCTGGACGGACAAAGGCTGCGTTTTGGTTTCGTTTGAACGGACTGCAGGAGTAGTGACATGTCAGTGCCATCATCTCACTAACTTTGCAGTCTTGATGAGTCCATCTGTTCAAGTACGTTTCATATAACATGTAATTAAGATGACGATTGTGCGTTTGTAATTTAATGCTTGTACATATTTAGTAACAACAGTGTTTTTATAACACCTTTAAACATTCGAACGACTGTCCCGACGGGTTGGCTAATTGTGTATAGCAAGTTGATAAAGTAAAGTAGATTGTGTTCTCTTATATAGGTAATTATAATGTGTGCAGTTCTGTCACTGGAAACAGTATAACTGTAATCTCACCGCAATTTTTCTGTCAAAATTGTACCTCAACGTTGACCTCAAGTCTTCTTTTCTAACACGCAAAAGGTTGCAGAAAAGCAGGAAAACGTCCACCACAAAATTCTCGGGACTATGTCGATCATTGGAATTGCGATATCTTTAGTTGGACTTGTCTGTACGATTGGAGTTTATAGCGCATTTTGGAGGTAACCCTTTCATAGATTATGCTATGATGTTCACATTTCGATCAGATATCAGTTAAGTGTAAGCTAAACAATCGCGTATTATGTACTATTTACAGATCTTTGAGGTCACCTCGTGCTACAATTATGATGACACTTTGCTCCGTTTTGGTTGTCGCATATGTCACTTTCCTCGCCGGCATCGAACGAACTATGGATGCGGTAAATTGATCATGTCCTTGGTCTGATGAAACATAACTGCAGAATAAGGGTTGTGTTCGGACAGTATCATTTGATTAACTTTCTAGACGCCTTTTTACACACTAGCAAAAACATTTACACCCTTCAGAAAGTTGATTATTGGATCTTTTTTATACTCTGCACCACATGTTACAGGACTTATGTACTGCAATAGCCGTGGGTCTTCACTACATCTTGTTGACGGCCTTTTTTCTTATGATTGCTGAAGGCTGCTGGATAATACACGTGGTCGTTAATCCACTGAACGTGAAAAACATTTCGCCTCTACTTATTGCTTTGGCATTCGGTTTGTTCTATTGGTCGTTATTTATGACCATTTCTATATATAAACTAATAAACCCTTTAAGTTTATATTTGTTGTATTACCTGTTGCATCTGACGACCTTAAATGAAATGCGTCGTCCGCTATACATGATTACCCTATTAGTATTTTATAGCAAAGAACGAATGTATGTTTATGAAGGGTTAAACGATGTCAACTATAGCTAATTTATAGTGTTCCCTAAGTTATTGTCTTCAGCTATCGCCTGTGAATATTAAGCTTAAATCACTATTCTACATGTACTCGTATATCGTGGATTATGGTAGAATAATATTAAACTGATGAAAGGGAAAGCCCTCAGGAAGCATAGCCTGCATGAGAAAACAGAAGCCTCGGTTTATATTCATAAGATATCGTTACAATAGCAATGAAATGTTATATAAAACACATTGTAACGTTTTTATAAAAAGGTGTTGTTGTCACTGGTGTTAAGTTTTCCCTGGTGTTAACAAAACACATTTATTTACAAGTCATCCCAGCTGTGATTGTTGTCACGACTGCAATTGCTACTTCTTTGGACGGTTATGGAAATGACCGGTTGTAAGTATGTTGTTTTGTATTGAATGTGTATCCGTAAACACTATTTGAATTCACCAGAAAGTATTTTATCTGCATATTTATGTCTTCCATCATGTTTAGATTTTTAATCATTACAGCTGCTGGCTGAGTACGGAAACCGGAGTCATTTGGACGTTTGTTGGACCCGTACTCCTTATAATAGCGGTAAACGTTTGTGTCTAATTTCAAATCAAACCAGCCTCATTGTTTCATTTTCATACATAATACTTTATACACATATCAACTAATGTATACGTAACGTTCTGTATATTCTTGAAATAAACATAATTTCAGACGTAAAAAGACGCCATAGATAATGTAATACTAAGTAATAATAAAATATGTTTAAACAAAACATTATCAAGCGTATTTTAGTTTTACTGTTCACTGTACAATATCGTTACACCAACAAAAACGGAAGGACGAATATCTAGATTTTTTATATGACACATTTTTTATCAAGTTATTATATTATGTTTTAGGCGAATATTGTATTTATGGGGATAGTACTTCGTCGATTACTGGCAACAAGGGCTATGGCGAACAGACACGACATCGACAAAATCAAGTAACTAATTTCAGAAATCGGTATATACTTAAATATGTATATTATACCGATATGTTCTAATTTATATAAACGATTTTTGTCACAGTTTGGTTTAAATTTTGCAAACACGTTATGTTCTTTATAAAGCGTCTTCGAATATTGAATCAAAACAATAACATTGATAAACCTATTGGTTTATTTGTATTTTGCACAACAATAGGTCCGGTGTTCGAAGTGTGTGTATCCTCGTGCCAATATTCGGGATCACCTGGTTTGTTGGAATATTTGCTGTAAACAACGACACCATTGTGTTCGAGTACTTGTTTGTCATCTTCAACAGTTTACAGGTTACACTTCTCTGTTAGTTTTTATTAAGCATTATAAATATGATAATGGTACATGTATATACATGTAAGATGCTTTGTCGTTTCGTTACTAAGTCTAGTATTTTATATGCACTATTTCTATATTAAAACATACAAATACGAAAATAGTAACTTTAACGCTAAAGTGTTCTGTTTTCCGATTGTTGAATTCAACTATTCAACTGTTTGAACATAATTTGTTTTCAGGGTGCTCTTATCTTTACTGTGCAATGCATTCTCGACAAAAAGGTACCGTCCTAAAATGATAAATCATTTTCCATTAAAATATGTTAATCTGCACTGAATCGTTGAGACCGCATTGCATAAGATGTGCTTTTTAACAGACACATCATTACTATGGTGATCTTTATCACAGTATGATTGTAATACATTGTACAAATTATTAAATAAGTCATGGTTCAAATTCTTTAAAAAGTTCAATGGTTCATTTTGTCCCTAAGCACTGATAAACAATAACCTACGTTTTTGCTATTTTGTTTAATATTTGTTAAACCAGCTTAATTAAACTGATGAAAGGGAAAGCCCTCAGGAAGCATAGCCTGCACGAGAAAACAGCAGCCTCGGATTTATCGAAGCTGTTCAGATTCATGTATTATATTTATTATATCAATCTCAATTAAATTATCAGGTGCAAGACGTCTTTAAAGTGATGCGCGGGCGACTTACTACAACTGCGAGCACGGAGGTCCTCGCTGACGTAAGTTGATATAGTGTTCTTACTTTTTTACGATTTATACTTATCAATACATTGTGTGGCTATTGAATTAATCTAACATATAAAAGCCGAACATGGCTAAACGTGTTTTATATGTATAAAATCAGTTTTTATACATATAGCTTGTAGCAATTTTATATTGTTTAATTTTCAGAAAGCTACTTCCAAGCAAGTTACAAGTTCAGCGGTGTAAATGCCTCCATGACAAATGATTCAAGTAAATCGAATGTAAGAGTGTTGGACATTGATTTCGTAACATTTAACTGTATAACTGTTTCAGTTCGTCTACTGCAACATATTAAATATATAGCCTCTTTATTATAGTTGCCTAGATTGACACGTGTTTTCGCCTTTATACCATAGCTAAATTGTATATTGTTGGTCCAGTGGACAAAACAGACACACCGAGAAAGAAAAATGCATGGCATTTATGAAAAGATTTACCAGCATTGTAAAGCAAAAAAGTGACAGATTCCATTAGGAGTGTAACATATTTGACACTTTTGAGCAATTTGCCTTTATATACATGTTGATTAGCGATTTATAGAAAGTTTAACAACCGCTGACTTATTGTTTGTCTTATACACATTTTGTGTTGTTTTGTTTATCCTTTTTATGTAGAATACTAACAGTCACAACAATATTATTTATATCCAATGTTCCACACTGTAATCTTCAAACATTGCTTTTGCTTACCAGTTTAAGAAAAAGTTGAAACGCAAAAAATATTATCCAAATTGCATTTTATAAGCCAAAAAGCTAACGTTGTTGCACCCTAGGTTTTACAAACTACTGATCAACCATGTATGTATTTTTTTCATGTATTGTGTATAGTTTGTCAAAGTTTACCGTCTCATGCTTGCCAAAAATATTTAATGTATTTATAAATATAATTGTAAAAATATATAATTATTATTATTTCTGCTCATTTGGTGTTACATGTTAATAAGTTCACGGTTATAGAATTGTTTTAAAAATCGTATTGTTTTTTGTAATTCATTCGACTATTTCTTTCTAATTATTGTATACTATCTTCAGCATAGTTTTCTATTGTCTCCTTTATACAGGGGTTACTCAATGGTGACACCTAGCTGAACTCTGCCATGATGAGGACTAATTTGTTTAGAGCAGTATATATGGCCCATCAATACAGATTTTCTCCTATCATGTGTTAGGATTATTGGTTATTTAGACTAATTATAGATGTAAGGTGTGAGTCATACCATTTATCCATTAATTGGCCTAAGAGACCTGAAACATGTACTATGCTTTACTCATACAACTTTTGTCATTTCACGGCTCAGTGCATACTATCAGGATTCCCATGTTACTTAAGATAAAGAAGACCCCATGAGTAATCCCTTTAAACAAGTGTATACTGATGCAATAAAATGTTCTGCCAGTCTTGCATTCAATTTCGTTGTCTATACATGTATATTGATGTATTGCACTTAATTGTACAAGAAGGGCTACAAGAAGGGGCCTACCGCAAAGTTATACTGATTCTGCATGTCCAATTTCACCACCGCGTACAAGAGTGAGAACACCGCTAGCTTGACTAAATGTTTTAAATACTCTAAACACTCGTTTATTTCTTTAAATAAAGTACTGCATTGCAAATTGCATTGTTTAAACCGACACAACCATTTTAATGTTATGTGTGTTTTGGTAACACTGATTTATATCGGTCGCACACTATTTCATTTCAATGTCACGCGATGAATATAGGAAAACATAAAACGTAAAACGATAACGGCCCTTATATATTTCGGAAGTGTGACGTTTAAACAGCTCAAATCATCTTCTTGTTAAAATATTAAATTCAGTGTTCGTTTTATTCGGTATAGACTGGTCATATTTACGGCATTTAAACACAATAAATATTACAGACTAAACTGCATAGCTTTATTTGAATCACAGCCAAAGAAATTGTCTGTTTCCGTTTGCTGTTTATGTTACACTATGCCATTAGTTTATATATCTATATAATACACAATTGGTATTCATCCAATTGCCGTTTGATGATACTGACGTGTAAGAATGTTGCAACACTTATCCCATATTAACAGATACATAACGAGGTGTAAACAAATCGACACGCGATAGTATTTACTTAAGGTACCGCAACACATGTATATAGGTACGAATGCACGAAAAACTTCGGGATAAAAATACATAGAGGTTCTCAAACATTTTTCACTGGTCGTAAGGAAATAACATTAAATTGAAATTTGAATTGTTTTACATAGGTAAAATGTAATAACTATCAACGGTCGCAGTAAAACTCTACTTTTTCTTCCTATATACTAATCATCAACTTCCAGTTGTGAAAATGCGTTCAAACCGGATATCGAAGTAAACGTTTTGATCAGTCGTTTATCAACGTTTAAGAAACAAATCGTGAAAGCCCAACACAGCCAATGCGTTGCTGTTATTTAATATAGCTATGCTAACATTAACAAGTGTGATCTTAAATATCTGGGTTGTCTCAATTCAACTCAGGTTTCAGCATAGATCTAAATGATGGAAAACAATAATAAAATTTAAAGTGTTCGGTTAGCAATAATGTGGTATTAAATTGCATGTTGTACCTTTTCAGATATTACACACTGGCTAACTGCTAAACCTGATAACTCCAAACAAAGACGGGGGCAATTCTGTAAACGACTTCCTTACACTGTTTCACTGCAGTACACTAATCACTTCCAACCAACGTATCACGTGACCATAAACTTACTAATAAATAGCGGTATTGTTATAATAATGTTAGTGATACGTAGCCAGCTGTACTGTTTTCTACGGTGTGTTTTTTAATTCTTATGATTTTAAATATTTCACGTGTATCTAGTTTTTAATTCTGCATACACTGTAAAACGTTTTCTCATTAATGTATGCACATAAGCAATGCATTTTAGGAGTTGTATTTAATTATTAAAAATATATTTTATCGAATTCATGCATCATTTTTACCCTGACAAATAACACTTTGTAAAGCAAATTAAAAAAATGCTTTCCGATAAACACAAATAAACGTGAGATGAACGTTTGAATATAAAAAGGTTTTGCATCGAATGTTGTAACTTCCTGATTTGAGATTGCCATATATCGGGACGTCTAACATAAATACACGGGCAATTGGGACCGCACTATTGGACTACATTCTGACAACGATTCAGTGATAACTGAATTAAAAATGCAAACAGTTTTGATTGTGTTTCTGTTCACGTGTTGCGTTTATGTTAAACAATGTGATTCACAGCTCTCCCAAGGTAATCATTTAATGGCTATATTTTTTACCTTTGTTTTTATGTAACTTACGGTCAAAATGCATTGTCTGTTTCTTGCGACATATCTTTACATTTTAATTGTTTGGACACTAACATTCGTCATGTGCGGCTTTTATATGTTAAATTAATTCAATAGCCTTCCCTGACTTTTGTGTGATTGGTATGTGTGTCTTGTTGTGCCGATTGATGTAGTTAGCTGTTTGGGCTAAGTTTGCAGTGTCCTTTAACTAACAGAGGTCTGTTTTTCTTCAATATTGGGGTTTCTTTGAAATGTGTTTGTATTGTAAAACAAAAGAAGAGGATGCAGAATAGAATACCAAATATGTTTAAGTTGAAATACAACGGAGTAGTTTAAATGCAGTGTTTTGCATTTTGGGTTAAGTTTTGTCGGGGCAATGTTTATGATAAATGCAATGTCGAAGATCTCAGCGTGGTAAAGGATCTTATTACAAACTGGGATTCGCCCAAAAGTTAAATGAAAACATTTAATGAATAATGAATACAATATTATACCGCCTCTTTTTTTCCTTACATTAAAGGAGCTAGAGCACAGAAAATTGGGTTGAAAAGTACTTATCTTAAAATATGATTTAGGTAAGAGTCTTAGCAAAGAAATGTGATGTAAAACGGCTGACACTAAAAACGTGATTTGACTACATATTTTAAAAGATAATAAATGCATGTGTTATGGGGTAAATCCTTTTTGTGTCCGTGGACAAGAAAATGATTCCCTTCATAATGAATGGTTTATTGGAAATATCCTGGTTTGTGCACATTTTTCTTCAAAACTAGCACACTGTTCCAATTGTTTATGCTCTATTACACAGTGATTAAGACTTTTAGGGATAGATTGATTTTTTCCCAAGCCCAAACCGTGCTCTGGAGACTTTAAACATTTGCTCTAGACAGAGAGCTACAAAACATTGTTATATAACCTCTGGCCTAGACTACACGTAAATTTAGTTTGGTCAGTGTAACAAATAGCGTGTCGATAAATCAAAACAATTGTAAACATTCATTGTAAACATTGCGAACTATTCTCCAATGATTTAATGCCAATCGATTCAAGAAAGATTGCATATGTGTCATATTTACCAGATGTGCACATACTTACTGACTAAATCTGGGTATAAATAACTTGTGACAGCAATAATGCTGAAGGTGGTTTTCTGACTAGTTCCAAATCAAACCTATCAGCGTGTCTTTCTTCATAAGTTCTTCCTCAATGAAAAAAAAACTATGAAAGAAAAATGCATTTATCGTCGGGCCCGGTCGATAACGTATGGATTACATAAAGTTTCACGTGCAGGAAAGCATAGAATATTTGTCACCATGACACACCAATATCAGTTGGAAAAGAAAACCCCAAAAAGTCATTAAACCAAAAGGAATATGATTGAAAACATATGAAGATCATGCACATTTCTTTTAGGCGCATCGTTATCCTATTTACAACAAGGCCGATCAAGACGTAAAATCAAAACCATTTTCAATCATTCCTGAGCAGTTTAAACATTTGTTCTGAAGAAAATTCCGCGAGCGTTATATTAAGTGAAATGGAGAATGACGTATGCAGTTTCAATATTTGATGAAATTTATTATCATGAGGGCAACCCTGTTAGTCGCAGTTAAACACATAATGCATCGTACGGTGTCTGAAAGTGCATCGTCTGTTGGACAACGGGGATCGTCTGATTCTTAAATAACTTTTAGACTCATACAGCGCCATCCAAGCTTCTAACGATGCCTACCCCGGGCACATAAGTGCCCAGACGATTGCCGGTGACAGCTTACTATTTAAATTGCATTTAGACCTCGACACCAAACTTTCTGTGTGGGTAGCTTATATAAAGATACAGGTTGTGAATGCTACTTAGATATCTGGGAGCAAAGTCAAGGTCACTTGCTTACAATAGACATTGTATCGTCTACACAATAACTTCAGTACACTTTAACCTATTGTTATTTATCTTGGAATGTGTGTGGCTTACATGAAAATACAGTCTGGAATTGTCATCAAGCATTTGGTATATTTAGATTCAAACTTTTGAAACCAACGTTCTGTTTGGTACAAATGTTTTTTTTGTATTATGACACTGCTTTTGGATTGCTACAAAGGTCTCTAAAATCAGGTCATTGTTTTGGAGTAAAGGTATACAATTCCTAATTTGCATCTCAAAATGAAAAGTAAATAAAAATAAAAACAACTGATGAAAGGAAAAGCCCTCAAGAAGCATAGCCTTCACGAGAAAACAGCAGCCTCGGTTTTATTGAAGCTGTTAATCAGTAGTTATGAATAATGCCAAACCACTGACGCCCCCTAGTTTGCAATAATATTTCCTTACACAAATTAAATGTATAAATTTTATATTTAACTAAAACATTTTAACCACAGAGATTTTAAAAATACTGTTACACTAATGATACATTAATTATTTAAAATGTAAGGGAAATAAATTCGACATTTTACCTCCCCTGAACATAATAAGAGTGTTAACTGTTTAATATTGTTTCATTACAAAAATAATAACAAAACGTAAAAAGCGGTCTGGTCATTACTTACTGAGTGTAAACTTCTTAAATTTTACTAGGTTTGTAATGCTTCTGTAAATACGAGTTTTAATTAGGAATTGTAAACCTTAAATGCTTGGTTGTTGAAAACTCCTAAGCGATAAAAGTTCAACTAAAAGTTCCACAGTTATCTATAATATTATTATAATCTACATATCTAATTCCAATCCGTATAGCCGGTTTGCCCAGTTGGTACATGTATGTCTCAGTTTTTGTTTGGCGTAAATACCACTTTCGTTTAGTGGTTGGGGAGGATTAAATCTCCAGCTCAGACTAAACATTATTTTGTTTTAATTATTTCTTGCTTATTGATATTGTAGACATAAGGACATTATGAATGGCCGTTTAAAAACGCCATATGAAACATATTTTAGCATTGTGACTTTTAGCCAAAATCTCACAGCTAATTAGCTTATTATGTTATATGCCACATACGAAATTGCAATGTACTGCGTGGCATACTTACATTTACCGCAGCAATTTAAGATTGATGTATACTTTATTCAGAATGTAAATACTATTCGCAGCCGATTTAAAGAGTAATTTTACGAGCCTGTCACTAAAAATAATTATGTAGAAGGCTTAAAAGTAAGTGTATTGATCAAAAGAAATAGTGCCAACAAATGCACATTTAGCGAGATATTTCTATCTGAAATCTTAAAACGATTCTCAACGTTTTAAACCGGAAACCTGGCTTTAGTGGTCGATCCAAACGGTTGTCAACAATTTAATTGTAGCATATATTGAATACATTTTTTGGCGTAATTTGCTGTATGTTTCGGTGTTATGTTATTATTTTTATTCTTGTTGACGATAAAATACTCATTGATATTAAACGATTTAATAAATAGCTGATAAAAAGACCATATAATTATATCCCCTTTAAAGCTATTTTAGACGTTTTATGTTTATCAAATGCCATACACAATATTTGAAATCTTGCACAAACCGCTTCAATGTTTACGTGAAATTTATTGTTTATTTCCTTCTTCCTTGTGCAAACAATGGCATGCTTTAAGTTGTGATGGTAAAATAAGACGCTACACAATTCAACCTAATATCGAAATGCTGAGCCTTTAAAGTCATATTAGATCGGGTCTTGTTTATATTCATTGCCTTTAAATAGTGTCATAAGAAATCACCCACATTTTACATACAGTGAAACCTCGTTTATCCGGACACCTTCGTTCCCGAGAAAATTTCCGGATAAACGAGGTTTCCGTATATATGAATCATGACTTATTTGCACATGTTCTTTATGTTGAATGTTGAAGATAT
>Ga0224511_10000623_pt1 | contig 17904 bp, 11 predicted proteins | sample SF_May12_sed_USG_2_FD_169988 | JGI IMG/M metagenome (GOLD analysis project Ga0224511, IMG submission 169988) | Sediment microbial communities from San Francisco Bay, California, United States - SF_May12_sed_USGS_8_1 | ecosystem: Environmental > Aquatic > Marine > Sediment | place: USA...
GGCCGAGCTTTTGCGCCGGATCATGGGGGGGCTGGAGAAGCTTGGTTTCTCGCTGGAGGAGTTTGGGTCCAACGATTTCAACATCAGGGCAGTCCCCCGGCTTATCGCCGGAGCGGATCATGTGGCGGTGATCCTGGACGCGCTCGATAAGGCCTCCGGGATGGAAGAGAGGGCAAGCTTCGACGAGATATTGGAGCCTGTGATAAGCTCCATGGCGTGCCGGGCGTCGGTGATGGCGGGGGACAGGCTGGACGCGCGGGAGATGGAATCGCTGGTTCGGAGGCTGGACCAATGTCGGCTTCCATACACCTGCCCCCATGGTCGGCCGGTGGCGCTTTCTATCTCCAGGGACGATCTGTATCGCGGGTTCCTGCGCAAGTAGGGTCGGGCGCTTATTTTTGCCCACCGGTGATGGGCAAAAACGTATTCAAGGCATGCGGAAGTACGCGGTTTGTCAGCTGGACTGGTACTGCACCCTGCTCTTGATAAGAACTTCCATATCATTTTCCAGCAGCGGGCGGCAGAACAGGTATCCTTGCACCTCGTCGCAATCTATTCCACGAAGGTACTCAAGTTGCTCTGTGTTCTCCACGCCTTCCGCCACCACCTTGATATCCATTTCGTGGGACATGGATACGATCGCCTTTGCGATCGACCTGGACTTTGGATTGGCGGCCAGGTCCACAATGAATGACCTGTCGATCTTCAAGATGTTGATGGGAAGCCTGGCCAGGTAGCTGAGCGACGAGTATCCGGTGCCGAAATCGTCCATGGAAATATTGAATCCAAGCTCGCGTAGCCTGCTCAAGACCATCACCGCCTGATCCATGTTACGGATTATGGAGCTTTCGGTCACTTCCAGCTCGATGAAACGCGGCGGCAAGCCGGATAGGGCCACCACGTCCTGGATGCTTTTCACCAGGTCGGGGCTTTCAAAGGCCTTGGCGGATACGTTCACCGCCACATTCACCGCCACGGAGAACTCTTCATCTCCTCCCTCATGGATTCTTCTGTTAAAAGTGCACGCTTTCCCCAGCATCCACTCATCCAGCCCCAGGATCAGCCCCGTCTCCTCCGCCAATGGTATGAATTCGTTCGGCAGGACAATGTCCAGCCCATCCCGGCGCCAGCGAATCAGCGCCTCCATCCCCACGATGCGCCCCGTCTTCAGGTCCACCTTCGGCTGGTAGCAGGCGAACATTTCATCCTTATCCAGCGCCTTTCGCAGGTTAGTCTCCGCTTCCAGGCGCTTGACCACTTTCTGGTTCATCGACTCTGTGAAAAACTGATAGTTGTTTTTCCCCAGATCCTTGGCGTGATACATGGCGATATCGGCGTTCTTTATCAAATCCTCCACAGTGGCGCCATCGGCGGGGTAGATGGATATCCCCAGGCTGGTGGAGACGAACAGCTCCTCAGAATTATAGAAGTAAGGCTCCGATATGGATCTCATGATCTTTTCCGCCACCACCGAGGACTGCTTTTCGCCGTCCACGTCTTCTAGCAGGATTGTGAACTCGTCGCCACCGATTCTGGCCACGGTGTCTGTCTCCCGCAAGCAGCTTACCAGCCTGGTGGCCACTCCTTGTAGCATCAGATCACCGGCCGAATGGTTTAGCCTGTCGTTTATCTTTTTGAAATCGTCCAGGTCCAGAAACATCACGCCCAGCTTCTTGCCCGCCCTCTGGGCCCTAGTGATTGCCTGGCGGACACGGTCGAAATACAAGGATCTGTTGGGCAACCCGGTGAGGATGTCATGATACGCCTGATACCGGATTTTTTCCTCCGTATCCCGGATCTGGGTAAGGTCGCTGAAAATGGCGGTGTAATGGGTTGTCCGCCCGGCGGTGTCCTTTATGGAGGTTATCCGAAGGCGCTCCAGATAGGCTTCGCCGTTCTTGTTCCGGTTCCATATCTCCCCTTCCCACCTCCCCTCGGCGCGCAGAGAGCCCCACATCAGCTCGTAAAACTCCTGGGTATGCCTGCCAGACCTGAGTATGCTCGGGTTTCTTCCCAGCGCTTCCTCGGGGGAATAGCCGGTTATTGTGGTGAACGCGGGGTTGACAAACTGTATTATCCCCTCTCTGTCGGTGACCACCACCCCCTCCTCGGAGCTTTCATATATCTTCGCCGCGATCCTCAGCTTCTCTTCCGTATCATCCTTTTCGGTAACGTCCTCTACAGCGATGGCGCAAAGCCCAGGCTTCCCTCCGGCGTCCATCACAGGATTGGCGGTCAGATGCGCCAGCAGGCTCTCTCCTGCTTTGCTTGTCAGGCGCAAAACAACCTCGAAACGTTTCATTTTCCCGATCGACAGGTTGTCGAAAAGCTTTTGGGCCAGAGCGGTGTCCTCGGGATTGGTGAGATCGGTAAGAGCTCTTTCCAGCAGTTCACTCTCCCCGTAACCCAGAAGAGCGCAGAATTTGGAGTTTACTTTTACAAGCCGCTGGTCCAGCCGGACCAGAATCATTCCATGCCTGGCGCAATGGAATGTGGCCCATAAAATATCCTCGGCGCTGGGCATGATCCACTCCTATGGTAAGCAATCACATCCGGCGGCAGGGGGCACCCCGATGAAACGGCCCTCTTGCCGACGATGAAATAATTAACAACATGCGCAATGACCAAGAAAGCGCAACATCCCAAAACTTACCCGGAATTCCCCTTGTCCACGTATATATTATACTAATTCGTTTCTTTAGCAAACATATTCACTCTTGGCGCAAAAGGGACAGAATACGGCCATTGAAATGTGGCTATTATGTTATGTATCGTTTCATAGTGTGGCATGTTTCCTGGTAACATCATGCAGGATTCTTTGCGCGGTTCTCCTGAGCCGTTATACGAGATTGCCGGGCGCCCCACACCTGGTAAAGCAGGGGAGCGCCGATGGGGGGTGACTTGCGAAGTGTCAGGTTATCGACGGTAAGCTCAAGGCTCGGCCTTATTTGGGGGGGGGTAATAGCTTTGTCGGGTCCAGGGGGCGGCCGACCAGGCGGATTTCGAAATGGACATGATATCCGGTGGCGGCTCCAGTCTTGCCGACGTAGGCGATGGTCTCACCCTGGCGTACGGTGGCCCCGGCCCTGAATACGTTTCGTCTATTGTGGGAGTAGAGAGTCGCCACACCTTCTCCATGGTCGATGATGACCGTATTGCCATAGCCGGTCTCTCCCACGCCGGAATATACCACCGTTCCCCCTGCCGCCGCCAGGATTGGCGTTCCTTGTGGCCCGCGCAGATCCATTCCTTTGTGCCAGCGTCCATCCCGCTTGCCAAATGGTGATGAAACATCCACCTTTGCAATGGGCCAGATGAATGGCAGTGGCAGCGCTGGCGGATCGAGCAGCGGTTTTTCGGCGTTCCTGGCCCACCAGGTGAATCCATTCGCTGTGGTGATCTCCTGCTCCCCGGCGCCGCTCATGAGCGCGATGGAGGCCGTTGTGAGCAGCGCCATGGAGATGGCGAGGATGATATACAAGCGCGTCCGTATGATCGGCGCGGGAAGCTTGTATTGAGGGAACCAGGAAGCCGCTTGTCGTTTCATTACTCTATAGTAGATTTTAAAATCTTTTTGGTTACGACCATTATGACAAAGAGAGGCTCTGATGAAAAGCGGTCATGCCTCCTTGCTCTGTTCGGGCTACATGAAACCTCAGACGCCGTATCATTTTTGTCAGCAATTTTGGTTACATATAACATGAGGCAATTCGGTAGGCGCGGATCCCTTCAAACTCCATGATATATATGGTATAATCCGCGTGATACGTCTCTGAGCCAAGGTGGGGCGAATGGTGTCATGGTCAGAATATGGGTCTTTGCGGCGAGAACGGCGGCATACCCCAGGTTACGTCTACAATATCGGATAAGGTCATGAGCAGAAATACACTTTTTTTTGTTCTCGTTTCGGTGGTGGCTGTTCCTCTGTTCATATTGAGCGGTTGCGGGAAGATGAAAGACAGGGAGCCGAATGTATCCCCCGGCGCGTCCGCAGGCTCCGGAGACGGGCAACCTGGCGCGGGATCTTCTGATTGCGGACCCGACCAGAAGATGGGGAACTACAAGGCTGTGTGGGTGTATACCAATTGCTCTCCTCCCGCCACCTTGTTGATCAATCCGGATACGGAAAGCAATGATGGGACACCCCTAAAAACGCTGGATGTGAACCGCGGAATGATCTCCTTTCGATACAGCGGCATGCACAACGACATGATCCCCAGCAATCCAACTTTCGCGTTATTCTTCAAATCCAGGGGCTGGGAAGGATATGAATCCAACTGGCAGTGGATGACCACAAAGCAGGGTGGCAAGTTCCTGCAGCACAGGCTGATAGCCCAACGGTTTGATGGCACCTGCGGAAGACGTTATTGCGAGACGTGGGACGCCATAAACGAACTGCAATTCTTTGATGAGACTGAAGTGTTCCAATGGGACTGCCAGTGGGATACATCCGCCAGCGAAATCGCCTGCGTGGTTGTGAAGGTTGGTGATCCGAAGATCAGGTTTAGTGTGCAAACGGACCCGAAGGGCCCCTATTTTATCCTGACATACATAGGCCTGGGCAATGGCGCGTATGATGGGGACAACTACTTAGGCTACCAGGGGCAGCTATCCGATGTGAAGCTGACTTTCTTCGAGGCGTCGTAAGATATATTTTAGGCTGTCAGATTTCTCCGTAGGCGCTGACAATCCAATGTGAGGCGTCGGACTTTGTGATAGTTGTTCGGTTTGTGACATCTGTTGGTGTTGAGCATTTCCCCTGGAAGCAGGAGGTTTTTGGCACTATCTTCCCGTACACTATCCAAGCGTTTTCTGATTTGGCTACCGCTACGCATCGGTCAATTCCACTGATAGACTTCACCGAGATATAAGTCAGTTGTGAATTACGATCCGCGCATGGCGAAGCGGCGGTCTCCCTGTCTGGTTGGATAGCCGAATTTAGGTTTCGCCCAGCCAAAAGCTTCTCCGGTTTCTCCAGATCCTGCGCCCGCAGAGGCGAAACAACCTGTATAGACTGGACTTCTACTAATACTGCAATCGACGCCGACGCGGAATGCGCCCTCTGCCAGTGAGCCGACATGATGGTCAACAGCAGTATAAGCGCTATTTTGCGCTTTACACTAAACATCATACTTAACATCATACTTACCCCAGCGGACCGTGCCCGCATGCTATCAACTACTACTATTTGGACGATAATGTATCCCTGATTTGGGCATGCAGGTTAACACTATGTCAAAATATGGAATGCCATTGATAGTGGACGCTAATCCGTATGATGCTATATCTGATTAATATACAGGCGATTACAGTCTTCTCTCCTGTGGAAGCAGACTGAGATTACCGCCATCGCCCAAGCCTAATCCCTCCTGAAAACCGCTTCCCCGTTTATCATCGTCATATGGCACACCGCCGCAGGATCCAGCGGGTGGCTGGAGTAGACCGCCACGTCTGCGTCCTTCCCTCGCTCCAGCGAGCCTGCCCGACGGGTGATCCCCAACGTGGCGGCGGGTGTGGAGGTGATCGCCTTGAACACTTCGTCGCGGGGGGCGCCATGGTCCCGCACCAGCTTGATCGCCTCCTGGCGCAGCTCCTGGATGGGGATCACCGGGTGGTCTGTGATCAAAGACACGATGCACCCGGCTTTAATGCAGCGGGCGGCGTTATCGCGCACCAGGTCTTTTAGCTCCACCTTGGAGCGGCCGGTGGTGGATGGCCCCAGGTTGAGACGTATTTTTTTGGCCGCCAGGATGTCGGCGATTTTATAGGCTTCGGTTCCATGCTCGACTACGATTTTCATCCCGAACTCATCGGCGATCCGGATTGCGGTCATGATATCATCGGCGCGATGGGCGTGGACGCGGGCCGGTTTCTTCCCGCTGATAACCGCCTGCAGCGCCTCCATCCGCAGGTCCAGGGGGGTGTCGTTTTTCTTCTTCTTTATTTTGTCACGATAGTTTTGCGCCTCCACCAGCGCGGTTCGCATCACAGCGGCGATCCCCATCCGGGTCATGGGGGCTTTTTTCTGGCCACCGTATACCCTTTTCGGATTCTCGCCGGTGGCCATCTTCTGGCCTATGTCCCGGTCCACGATCATCTCCTCCACTATGCGCCCACGAGTCTTCACCACACAGGCGGCGCCGCCGATCACGTTGCCGGAGCCGGGTGTGATCATGACGGAGGTGACACCATCGGCGCGAGCCTCGCCGAATGCCGGGTCCTCCGGGTCGATCGAGTCTATGGCGCGCACATGGGGGGTGACAGGATCGATCATCTCGTTGCCATCCTCGCCCATCTCGCCGGAGCCTTCGGCGTATACGCCCAGGTGGGTGTGGGCGTCTATCAGGCCGGGGGAGGCGGTCATTCCGGTTATATCGATTGTCTCGTATTCTTTTTGGGAATACTTGCGTTCCGCCCCGGCGTATTCGATTCTCCCCTCTTTAATGAGTATCAACCCGTTCTGCGCGATCCCTTTTGGCAGAACGACCGCTCCGCCGCGCAGGGCGATTCTTTTCGCTTTTTTCTTCATGTGAGTCAGCTCCTGTTTGTCCGGACATTGTATCAGGTTGGGGGAAAAGGTTGGTGAGTGATGGGGCGGGAAACGTGGGCGCGGCTCTCCTGTGGAGAATGAGCTAAAAACCCATCTTTAATCTGGCCGAGCTTGCGAGCCCATTTGGCGGAGATGAAAGGTGAATAGTGGCAGGATAAGTGTCCATCCAGGAGCGACACTCCCGCAAGCTACACCAAAGACGCGCCGCTACTCCCCGGTGGGGAAGGCCCTTTTCGCCACCAGCGGGTTTTTGCCCAATGTAAGGACTATCTCATCCACGGCGCCGGAGAGGATTTCCAGCTGCCTGCTGGTGATGGAGCCTGTGGTCTGGCATGCGGATGCGATGTAGAACACGCCGAAAAGCATGTTATTCCACTGAACAAAAAAGCGCTCCAGTATTTTGGACCGGCCTTCGGAGGGGTTGAACGCCAAAGAGAGCCTTGAGTGGATTTCGCGCATTCTGGCGGTGAATTCGAGCACGGATTTTTGGTCGAGTTCTTCAACGCTCTTTCCCGTGTAGAGCGTTTTTAGCTTCTCGGCCTCCCAAAGCAGGGCAGTCATGCACTCCTGCATCAGGTCGGTATCTCGTTTTACAGTCATCCTGACCCTGTTAACTGCCATGGGCGGACCTCAAACCAGAGCCGCCAAACCACACACACCATGGCTGTTGTTTTCTCATGTAGGCAGGTCCCGTTCCTGCCATTCCTCTTGTACCGTATTTTACCCACGGAACGCCGCCAAATGTCAATTTTTCACCATGCAGGGTCCGATTCATTACGCATCACTTCTTTTTATACGATGGCAGGAAGAGTCCTGAAAGCGCCGGTATGGGGCGCCACTTAGATTATGGGGCTAGTTCCCCGCCCAGATCAGCCGAAGTAGCGGCATGATCTCATCTGGTTCGAACACAGGGCGAGGGTTATACAAGGCCGCGCCATCGGTCATGGCGGCTTCCGCCACCTCGACTAGCGAGTCTTCCGCCACGCCAGCGTCTTTCAGGGTCATGGGCAGTTCCATCCGCCGCGCCATTCCCTCCACCCAGCCTGCCACATCCTCCCCAGCGCTCAGCCCCAGCGCCTTTGCCGCTTGATCATAAAGGCCCGGCGAAACTTCCAGGTTGAAGCGCATTACGTGAGGCAAGGCGATGGAATTGGCCAGCCCATGGGGCACGCGGGCCACTCCGCCCAGGCCGTGGGCTATGGCATGGCACAGGCCCACCATGGCGTTGGAAAAGGCGGCGCCAGCCAGATTGGAGGCCACCAGCGTGTGCCCCCGGGCCGCAATGTTCGCAGGCTCGGCCCATGCCACCGGCAGCCATTGGTTCATCAACCCCAGCGTCTGCAAAGCCAAAGCGTCGGAAACCGGGTTTTTCATCATGGAATGTAGCGCCTCTATGGCGTGAGTGACAGCGTCCATCCCAGTGGCGGCGGTGACGGCCTGGGGTAGCCCAACCAGGAACTCCGGGTCCAACACGGCCGTGTTCGGATATATATGATGGTCCAGCAGATTCTTTTTTCTCTTCTCCACACTGTCGTAAATCACCGCCACATTGGTGACCTCGCTGCCGGTGCCGGAGGTGGTGGGGAGGACGATGTGCGGTGTCTGAGGTTCGGCCAGGATGTTCACTCCCATATGATCGCGGATGCTTCCGCCGTTCTTCAGCGCCACGCATATTCCCTTGCCGGTGTCTATCACCGAGCCACCCCCCACGGATACCACGCAGTCGGCCTCTGCGTCGGCGGCCATATTGGCGGCCTTATCGATAATCTCGAATCCCGAGTCTTGGGTGACTTCCTTGAATACACCAGCCAGCCTGGGGCCCAGCCCTTTTATCAGCTTATCGAAGGCGGAGCCACTGGAGGCTATAGAACTGTCTGTTACCACGAAAGCGCGGCGGCGTCCAAGCTCGGCCATCTCCGCGGAGACATCGCCTCCGGCGCCGACACCGAAGACAAGCTTGACCGGCATGCGGAAGGAATATTGGGTTTGGGCCTCTGTCTCCATGGCGGCGGGGCCTTACGCCTCGTCCAGGAAGATGGTCTCCACATGAGAAGCGCACTCGGCCAGAGACTTGGCCGCGCCGATGTGGCGGACAATTACGGTGAGGTCTCCTTTGAGCTTGAGCTTTCCGGTGATCAGCCCCCGCACAGGCTCCAGGTTTCCACGGATCACAGATTTCCACCATCCATATTCCGCCCGGATCATGAAAGGCGCTTTCTCCGCCTCGGTCAGGTCACAGGAGCGGGCGCTTCTGCATTCCCCCTCGTGCAAGTCCAGGAACATGCCGAAATCCTGGGTCATGCCGACCTCCGGGGCGGCGGTGACAATGAATGATACGGCGCCTGCGCGCCAGTTTTTACCTCTTTGTTTGTAATCGTCGCTGGCGTTGATCACACGGCCGAAACTTTGGGTCCATGCGTCCGAGGGGAACTTGTGGCTCATGGTCTGCTCCTTATACCTTTATTCCTGGGTGGCGCGATTGCTATTTGTGATCCATCACCCATACACCGTCCCATTCCGGACCTGGAGGATTCGCCTTCATCACCTCGCATCTTTGGATATACATCCGCGAAAGCTCATCGCCCGGATGGAGCGACAACACTTTCTTGAACGATTTCACCGCCTTGTCCAATTTCTGTTCGCGATAACTTTTCACACCATCGCCGAAATAGTTTACCACTTCCATGGCGGAAGGGAAATCCTTCTCCGTGTAATGGTCCAGCACCTCCAACACACCCACCGGCTCCGTCTTCCCCTTCACCACCACCCGGTCCACTTCCCGGATGCGATACGCCCCTTTCAGGCGTTTATAGGTGTATTCACTGATGAGTATATTGGCGTGGTACTGCTTGCAGGCGCTCTCCAGCCGCGACGCCAGGTTCACCCCATCGCCGATCATGGTGAAATCCATTCTCTTCGGCGAGCCGATGTTACCGGAGACCACTGTGTCTGAATTAATCCCGATCCCCATGTTCAGCGGCTTTTGTCCATGGGTGACACGATCCTGGTTGAACCGGGCCAGATCCCGGAGCATGGCGATGGCCGCCCGCACGGCGTGATCCTCATCGTCCCCCTTGGGGATGGGTATGCCAAAGGCGGCCATGATCGCGTCACCGATAAACTTGTCGAGCATCCCCCCCTCGCGCTGGATGCACTCCACCATGATGGTAAAATATTCGTTGAGCAAGGTCACAGTCCCCTGCGGGCCCAGTTCCTCGGTGAGTGTGGTGAAGCCGCGAATGTCGGAGAAAAGCACTGTGGCCACGGCGCTCTTGCCGCCAAGAATATCCTCGTTTTCGCCCAGAAGCTGACCGGCGATCACCGGGTCCATATAGCGGCTCATGGTGGACTTCATCCTCTTCTCGCTGGTGATGTCGTCTATCATTATCATCAGGCCCAGGTTTTGATCCTCGGCGCTTCTCAACGGCTGGAATGAGACGTTGGCGGAAAGGCTCTTGCCACCTATCTCCAACCCCGCGTCCATGGCAAGGTCGTGTTCCCCCGTCTTTACGGTTTTTTTGATCTTTTCCATCATCCAGGAGGCGGCGCCAGTGAAAAAGTCCTTCGCCTTTTTCCCCACCACCTCGTCGTGGGATTTGCCCATCATGGAAAGGCCGGAGTTGTTGCAGGTGACTATCAGATTATCAGAGTTGAGGGTGAGCACTCCGCTGGGCATGCTCTCCAGGATGCTGTCGTTGTAATTCTTCATGTTCTGGACATCGTTGAACAGCTTGGCGTTTTCCAGCCCGATGGAGACCTGGGCCGTGAACGCCCGAAGCCGCTGCTCATCCTCCGCGTTGAAAGCGCCGCCTCGCTTGTTGAGCGCCTGCGTCACCCCGATCCGCTTGCCGTTTTTGTTCACCACAGGTACGCACAGGATAGACCTGGTAAAGTAGCCGGTCTCCTTGTCCATTTTCGGGTTGAACCTCAGGTCCGCGTAGGCATGGGGGATATTGACGGTTTTTCCCGACTTGAAAACCGCCCCGGCGATACCCATATGGTTGGGAAACCTTATCTGGGAGCTTTTCAGCCCCACACCCAGCTCGCTCCACAGCTCGTTGCTCTTTTCGTCATTGAGGAACAAGGTGGTCCTGTCCGCCTTAAGCATCCGGGCGGCCTCCATCATCACCTTCTGGATCATCTTGCTCAGGTCCATCTCCGAGGTGACTTCGCTGACAACTTCCAGAAACTCCATCTCCAGCAAGCGCGACTTTTTCATCGTCTCCACATACAATGTGGCCTGCAGGAATATGGCGGCCTGGGTGCCCATATCCTCCAGCAGCTTAAGGTCGCGGATGTGGAACCGGCCCTTAATCCTGTTGAGCGCCTGCACCACGCCAATGACCTCCCCCTTGACAGTGCGGATGGGGGCGCAAAGAATGCTACGGGTCTTGAATCCGGTCAGTTCGTCGGAGGAAGGGTCGAAAAACTCATTGGCGTAGGCGTCATCCACAATGACGCTCTCGCCGCTCTTGTATACCTGCCCGGCCACCCCCCTGGTGTCCAATATCCTGATCTCCCGTTCGAACCCCCCTTGAGTGACCGTGGTGTACAGCTCGTTGGTCTGTTGATCGTGCAGGAAAAGCGAGCCTCGCTCGGCGCCAGTCTCCTCCATGATTATCCGCACAATGGCCTGCAGCATTTCGGAGAGATTCTCCATCGCCGCCAGTTGCTTGGAGACATTCAAAAGCGTCTCCATCTGCCGCAGATACGACGGCCCCGGCCCTGTGGATTTGGACACGATGTTGGAATGTCCCTCGCTTACGATATTAGCGTCAACCCGGTTGTCCGACATTTCCCTCCATCCTCTCTCTTAAAGCCAGGATCGTCTCTTCCAGTTCCCGAATCCTGGTGAATGATTCGTTTTCCAGCTCCTGAATCTCGGCTCGCTGTCTTAAGTCGCCCTCCTCCATGCCGGAGCGCAATGTGGATATGGTTTTCCGCAGTTGCTCTATCTCGTCGCGGCTCTCGTTCATCGCCTCCCGGACGGCGTCCTCTCGGCATGTAAATGACTCTTCGAGTTGCTGGCGCAACTTTCCTATGGTTTGGATGTGTTCGGATTTTTCTTCGTCATGCTCGCCGAGCAGCTTGTCTTCATTGTTCTGCGCCTCGCGGATAACGTCCTCCAAGGCGGCTCGTAATTCGACTACGGTTTTACGAAGCTCGTCGCTTTCGGCCAGGGAGGCCGACAGCGCCTCTTTAAGTTCCTCTTCATTCATGGGATCACAGCTCCTGGATATGTCCGATCATTTTCGTTCATGCCCTCCGCGCCTGCTCCAGCCCGCGCAAAGGAAACCATGCTTAAACATTCAGTTCCCGGACGAATAACTCCACCGGCTACCCGGCATGGCTCACTTGCCAGACTGCATTCCCCTTTGCCGCATCTTATCACAACTTTAGACGTTATTCACGCACTTGCTGAAGCGTCCTGGCTCCCCACCAATGCCCACCCAAGGCCACTAATCTATCGGCGGGACAAATTGAGCTGGAACATATCGTTACCAACTAAATACTTTACAAAATCAAAAATACGCCTATATTCAAAGGTAAAGGGTTTTATGCAAGAGGAAATCGTGCCGTCCCCATTGATCCATGCGGGCCTTCTCGCCGCAGTTGCGGATTGGCTTCTCGGGCTGGCGCTCAGGGGGCCACACCGGGGGGGCCGTCTGCCCTCCTTGCCGTTGCCAGGTGATAGGCAAAGTTGCCGACGTGTTATGCTGGACCAGCAACTATCGGGGGAGCCTGTTTCTGTTTTTCAAATTCGGTTCTCAACGGCGCCGTCTTCCCTCTTATTCTGGGACTGACATGGATTCATCACAAGTAGTTGACCGCCTGATTTATCAAGAGAAGGTAAGGCACCTTTACAGGCAATATCCTATGGTTATGGCCGGAACCTTAGCCGTTGGAATATTGACCTTCCTGTATTTCTATTTCCACGATATGCCCGAGCTAATAAGCTACTGGTTCGCGGTCCTGCTGGCGCTGGCCGGTCTTAGACTTGCTATATATCTGAAATTCAAAAATAACGAGGAAAGTCTTTCTCCCCAGACATGGATGTTTTTGTCCATCATCATGACCGGGCTGGCCGGGCTCTTGTTCGGGTCGTTGGAGATTACTCACGTGCTTGCCCTGGGTATGCCGGTGGAAGCGGATATTGTCGTCGCCCTTATCATAGCCGGAATGTGCGCTGCGGGAGCCTCTGTCAACTCCATCAGCCTCATGGCGGTGTTGGCGTTTCTGGTTCCAGCCCTGTCCCCGTTGATCCTTTCACATTTTCTGTTGGAGAGCGACACCGCTCATTGGACAGTGGGAATGGCGGTGGTTGCGTACCTTGTGTTGTTGACCATATCGGCCAGACAGCAAAGCGTATTCCTGCACGAGATGCTCCATTTGCGCCACACCACCGCCAGCCTGCTGGACGATATGATACTCAAGGACCAGCGGCTGATCGAAGCCCAGCAGATCGCAAAGATCGGCTACTTCCATTCAGACATCACCAACAACTCCAATTATATTTCCGACCAGGCGTACCACAATTTCGGTTTGGAGCCTGGGGAGCCTGACTTCACTTTCCAGAAATTCATCGAAATGATCCATCCGGAAGACCGGGAGCGGATGGTTGGCGAAATGAATAAGAACATGGGGGACCGGAAAAAAAATGGCGTTTACGAGTTCCGCGTGGTCCATCCGGATGGCTCAATCCATTACCAGAGGACCGTAGTGGAGATCGCGTATGGCGACTCCGGCGCCCCGACCATGATGCGCGGATCTTCCCAGGATATAACGGAGATGAGCCGGGTCAACGCCGCATTGCGAACCCAGGCGATGATAATGGAGCACATCGCAGAGGGCGTTCAGATGACCCGCGTATCGGACAGTGTCATTGTCCACACCAACCCGAAGTTTGAGGCTATGTTCGGGTATGGCCCTGGCGAGCTTATCGGCAAACATGTCTCTGTGCTCAACTTCCCCGGTCCAAAAAAGAGCCCGGAGGAGATGGCGAATGAGATTGACGAAGCTACTAAGTCCAACGGTGAATGGAATGGGGAAATCCATAATATAAAAAAGGATGGAGTCGGCTTTTGGACCTCCGCCACCGTGACACGATACCAGGACGCCGTACATGGGGACGTGATGCTCACCGTCCAGAAGGATATCTCTGAAAAAAGATTAATCGAGTCCAAGCTAAAAACCCAGGCGGCGATCATCGAAAACGTAGCCGAGGGGGTGATGATGGTGAGCGCCAATAAAGGCCTGATTGTCCATTCCAATCCCAATTTCGACAAAATGCTGGGTTACGAGACGGGAGAACTGGTTGGCAGGCATGTTTCTATAATCAATCATCCAATTCCAGGCAAGACTCCGCAGCAAATCGCAGCGAAAATCATCGGAGCATTGAACGAAAAGGGGGACTGGCATGGTGAAGTACTGAACGTCAAAAAAGATGGGACCCCCATCTGGACTTTTAGTTCCGTAACGCGCTACATGGACGCGGAGCATGGCGATGTGCTGCTCACGTTAAAACGGGACATCTCGGAGACCAAGTCGCTCCATGACCAGGTGGAGGAGAGCGAGGAATGGCACAAGGCGCTGTTTAGCAACGCTCCCGACGCCATCCTTCTGGCCGACCCGGAGACGGGAATTATGTTGGATGTGAATGAGGCGGGTATGTGGCTCCTGGACAAAAAGAGGGAAGACATTATCGGAGCTCATCAGTCGACTATTCATCCACCCCGGATATTGGACGAAATCAGGGAGGTTTTCAGCCGACATGCAAAGGGAGAAACGGGGAAGCCGGTCGAGACCCTGGTTCTGCGGGGAGACGGCGCCGAGACACCGGTGGAAATTTCCGCGCACACCCTGATGCGTGGTGGCAAGAAAGTGGTGCATGGAATCTTCCGCGATATTACCGAGCGCAAAAAAGCCGCGGACAGACTGAAAAAAGCCAAAGAGCAAGCGGAAGAAGCCACTCGCACAAAAGACAAGTTCGTCTCGCTGGTGGCCCACGATCTCAAATCACCCCTAGGCGCCATCAGTGGGTTTCTTGACCATATTCTCCAAGGCTCTGGAGACGGCCTATCCCCGGATAACAAGGAAATCTTAAGCAGGGTTGTCTCCATCAGCCAGGTTATGGTGCGCACTATAGACGAGCTTTTGGATATTTCCAGGCTCCGGAGTGGAGACGTACAGCCCAGGCAGGTCTTCTTCGACGCCCGGGACATGGTGGCAATGGTCTTCGGGCAGGCGTCGCTGGCGGCGGAGCAGAAGGAAGTCAGCCTGGTCAATGAGACTCCGGAGAAGCTTCGGTTGTTTGCGGACACTTCGCTTTATTACGAGGCTCTGGCCAATCTGGTCACTAACGCTATCAAATTCTCCCACAAGGGCGACACTGTGCGAATCTACCCCAATCTCTCCGGCGCCACCCTGGTGGTGGAGGATACAGGCGCCGGGATGAGCCAGACGCAGATAGATAACCTTTTCAAACAAGGAGTGAAAACCTCCACTCCCGGCACCGCCGGGGAAAAGGGGACCGGCCTGGGCCTGCCATACGCGTTGGACATCCTGAGGGCTCATGGCGGAGACTTGCGTGTGGATTCGGAGCCGGGCAAGGGAAGCAGGTTTTATGTCCAACTGCCGGAGGTGAAGCCGATGGTTCTGGTGGCCGACGACGAGCGTGGAATCAGGGCGTTGATCCGCGCCAATCTGGCTCGGCGGGATTTCCTAGTGGAGGAGGCGGAGGATGGCGCTCAAGCTCTTGAAATTCTGAAAAAGGCCTCTCCCCATATTATGCTGCTGGATATATCGATGCCTGGGATGGATGGATTCGCCGTTATACAGACCATCCGGGAAGAAATGAAAAACTCGTCGCTTCCCATCATTGTCACCACCGCCGATGGCGCCATCAACGTCAAGGAGAAAGCCCTTAAAATGGGCGCCAACGACTTTTTGACAAAACCCCTGGACATGGAGGACATGGGGATCCGAATAGACAAGCTGATCGTAAGGCACGAGTTCGGCTGGCGATAGATGTCGGTGTCCGCCTGCGTTTGCCAATACGCCGGAAAAGTAGGATAATCGACGCATTACAGTTGTTATATTGCCCTGCGCCGACTTGGACAGGTATTCTCGGCGCGCATGTCATACCAATAGGAGGCTGTTTTGTTCTGGAGCAACCCGGTCCCCAAACTTTTGGACCAGTTCATATCCGCCGAGCCCCACCAGCGCCCGGAAATCACGGAGAAGATCGCCGCCCAGGGTCACAAGGCGATAGAGCATATTTTGGAAAGGCTCCGCTCCGGCAGGTTGTTCCCCGAGTTTGGGGTGGATCTTTTAGCGGCTCTTCAAGGCGAGGACATGCCATGCCTGCTGATTGACGCAATGGGGTGCGACGACGACAAGGGGCGGGAGGCGTGCCAAAAAGCTTTGGAAAAATCCCACATGCCGATGGCCGCCGCCGCAGTGGCCCATGCGCTGGACGATCCCAACCACCATATCCGCGCCGGAGCGGAGAAACTGCTGATCAAACACCCCAAGTCGATCCCGGTCGACAAGATCCTGAGCCTGCTGAAAAGCCAGGACAAGGACCATGTGCGCAAGGGGATCAACGTCCTGGCCGCCGCCGCCACCCCCAGAGCGGTGGAGGCCATCGCCCACCTGCTCACCCATGCCCATCCATGGTTCCGCAAAAAAGCGGTGGACGGCCTGGTGGCCACAGGCTCCCACGATGTGGCGGACAAACTTTGCGACCTGGTGGAGGTGGAAAAAGATTCTGATGTATTAAAATCGGCTACCCACGCCCTAGGTTACCTCGGGTCGCCAAAAGTCGCGGTGCGGCTTGTTCCATTGCTGGAGTCCGAGGATCTGCTTTTGCGCCAGATGGCCTCTCAGTCCATTGTGGAAATGGGGGACTCAACCGCCGTGGCGCCGGTGGTGGCTCTCATGCGCTCCAAGGAAAAGGATATCCGCCGCATCACCGCGGACACTCTGGGCGGGCTCACCGGGCCGGGAATTTTGCAAGCGCTGGTCCAGGCCCTGCGCGACGCGGACTGGTGGGTGCGGGAGATCGCCGTGGCCACCCTGGCCGAGAGGGCGGACGAGGAATCGAACAAAATGGTGGCCGGCATCCTCTCCGATAAGGACCCGTACATCCGTAGGATCGGCGCGGAATATTTCAGCCTGGTGCGCTATCCGGAGGCTTTTGCGGGGCTCGACGCGTTGCTCAAGGATGAGGATTGGTGGACCAGGGAGCGCTCCATCGTAGCTCTCGGTCGCCAGGGGGATCCGCGAGCTATCCCCAAGATTTTAGAACAACTCAACGACAAGCAGACTCGTCTGGCCGTGCCGGAGGCTTTGGCCCGCATCCCACATCACGACGCGTTGGCGGCCCTGGCTAAGCTGATCTCCTCCCCGGACAAGATGATGCGCTCTTCCACCACCAAGGCTGCGATGATAGTGGGTGGGCCCAACGGAAAAAAGATGCTGGAGCACCTGGGCCACGACCATGATTCGGAGGTGGCGGACCTGGCCCGGCGGTACCTGGCGGAAATGGCCAGCGCCGCCGCGCAGGAGAAAAAGGATTAACGGGATGCGAGAGTAAAATCCGTGGTCGGGCGACCACGGGGAAGCTGGAGTGGCTCTTTCCCTTCCTCACCCTTTGGCGCCGCCACCCGCGCATAAGCCCCTTTCAGCGCCGCAGGTACCTCATATTCTTGTATGTAAAGGGAATCGGGGTGATATCGAAAACGTCCATATAGTCGAGCCGGGGGCAGATGTTTCCCTGGCGCAGCATCAGCAGCTGGTCCGACGTGATGGGGAAAAAGGAAAACCCCTCCATCGCCCGCGCTATGGGGAGAACCAGCCAGAAGGGGACACTGATGGTTCTGGTACGCGGCTTCCCCATGGCTTTGCCGATGGTCTGGGCGATCTCGTAAAACCGGGTCGGGTTCCCACCCCCCAGGCAGTATGCCCGGCCCACGGTCTTCTGATTCTCCAGCGCCGCCACAAAACAGCGCGCCACGTCCTCCACGGCTATCGGGTCCATCCTGTACTTCCCTCCGCCAAAGACAGGGAGCATGGGCGCCTTGCGGATCACGTCGGCCAATTGGCTGGTGAATTCAGGCTGGCCGCCTGAATCGCCGAAGATCATCGACGGGCGGAACACTGTCCACTTCAGCCGGGAGTTCATCACCAGCTCCTCGGCGCGCCACTTGGTGATCTGATACTCGGAAACTCCTTGAGGCCCGGCGCCATTGGCGCTCATGTGGATGAATCGCCGTGCGCCGGAGTCTATGGCCGCGCGGGTGATATTGCGCGTGGCCTGGTAGTGCATTATGTCGAAGGTGATCCCTCGGGAG
>Ga0224511_10000624_pt1 | contig 17902 bp, 16 predicted proteins | sample SF_May12_sed_USG_2_FD_169988 | JGI IMG/M metagenome (GOLD analysis project Ga0224511, IMG submission 169988) | Sediment microbial communities from San Francisco Bay, California, United States - SF_May12_sed_USGS_8_1 | ecosystem: Environmental > Aquatic > Marine > Sediment | place: USA...
TCGTTCAGGATGACAGTTTTGCAGGGTGGGCAGCTTAATATCGTTCCCACGTTGCACGTGGGAATGCAGCCCCTGACGCTCCTGCGTCGAGCTTCAGTTTTTGCATACTGTTTTTATACTTGACGCTGGAGCGTCCTCACCTGCGTTACCACGCTAGAGCATGGGAACGATAAAAACATTTTATGTCATCCTGAGCATAGCGAAGGATCTTATACATCACTACAAGCGAGTGTTATCTAACGATCTTGAAATTATAAATTAGCCGTTTGTAATTCATCGAGTTTGCTGGCCATGTCTTTAACAGATAAAGGTTTGCTAAACAGGAAGCCTTGCATAACATTACAATTTTTTGATTTGAGGTAGTCACGTTGAATCTCTGTTTCCACGCCATCGGCAACAACGGATAAACCCAGCGCATGCCCTAATGCAATAATGCCATCGGTAATGACGTGACTTTCATCCTGTGATTTAATTTCACTAATAAATGATCGGTCAATTCTCAGTGTGTTGACCGGTAATCTTTTTAAATAACTGAGTGATGAGCAGCCAGTACCAAAATTATTAATCGCAATACTCACACCGAGCTTTCTCAGCTGGCTAAACATTTCAATTGCATGATCAGTATCAAAGTGTATCGATGTTTCCGTCAGCTCAAGTTCAAGGAATTCAGCAGGTAGTTCTGTTTCTTCAAGATAGCGAGTTATTACAGATAAAAGATCAAAACGCTTGAATTCAATTGCAGGAATATTGATAGCGACAGGTACGGTTAAGCGGCCACTGGAAAACCAGTTCATGCCCTGGTTGCAGACAGTATGTATCACCCATTTTGTTATTTCTGAGATTAAGCCACTGTCTTCAGCGATGGGAAGAAACTCATCAGGTGGAATTAGGCCATCTTCAGGATCCTGCCAACGTATCAGTGCTTCTATTCCCATAATCTCGCCGCTAACGGAATCAAATTTAGGCTGGTATTCCATAAAGAACTGGTTTTCATCGATAGCATGGCGCAGACGTGAGTGTATCCTCAGGTAGTTGTGCATGACCGCATTTGTTTTATCTGAAAAGAACTGGTAATGATTGATACCAGTTTCCTTTGCACGATACATGGCAATATCGGCGTTTTTAATGAGTTCCTGAGCGGTTAAGGAATCATCGGGATAAATGCTGGCACCAATACTACAGCTTACATCTACATATTCATTGTTAATCGTTATGGGTTTTTGTAGCAATTTTAAAATACGATCAGCCACAACAGTTGCATCCCAGGGGCCGTCAATTTTATCCAGTAACACAATAAAATCATCATCACTAAATCTGCATACAATGTCATACGATTTATCATGCAAATCATCCGTATCGCTCTTAATTTTTCTTAATGAATTATTAAGTCTTATAGCGATTTCTTTTAAAGCAGTATCACCGCCTTCATGTCCATGGCTGTTATTAATCTGTCTAAGGTTATTGAATTTTAAAAATAGCAGGGCAACCTTGTTATTTTTAGTGTTAGCAATGGCCGTAATATTTTCCAGATAGGTAGCAAACATATTTTTATTTGGTAGCCCGGTTAAAATATCATGGTTTGCAATGTAGTCAGTTTCTTCGTGTGTTTGTCTCAGGTTTTTGCTGACATCGTAAACAGCTCTTGAAAGCATGGCGATTTCATCATTACCCTCGATATTAATACTAACGCCCATATTTCCCCTGCTGACCGCCTGCATGGCATCATTCAACTGGACAATGGGTTTGATAATTAAACAGCGCAATGCTATGAGAACAGAAAACGCAACGAAAAGAGCGATTAAAATAGTCATGACTAAAATAGCCTGGCTCTGCTCATAGCTTGAATTGATTACATCTTCCTCGGGTAAAAAGACAATCACGTAAATACCTGAAGCCAGTACTTTTCGATAGGCAAATATAATCTTTCCGTCGACATTGATTTCAGTACGAATCTGGTTCTGTTCCAATGCAATCTTCTCGCCAAGCAGACGCAGATTATTTTCTGCAGAAGACTGGGAAATATTTTCAGGTAAAAATACTATTTTACCGACAGCATCAATGGCCAAAAGATAACCAGTATCGCCAATAACATTGGTATTGATCACATTCTTCAAGCTGGATAAATCAAATGCCATGATTTGTTGAATAAGTTCATCCTCAGAAGCGGTCTGGTTTTCCCGAGCAGTAAACGCAGCGTCAAAGCTATGACGAGAAACCTGATCAAGCAGCGTAATGATGCCCGTATTTAAGCGAGCCTCTGTGGCTTCCTTTAACTTAATGGTTGAAACAACCCCAGCGATTAATATAGGAATAACAATTAAAGGTGCAAGTAATAATGTTGTTTTGGATTTTAGATTCATGCCCATGAATATAAACTACTTGGTGTGATGCGTACAGTGGTGAAATATACATATTTACCGCAAAAACGCAGAGGCGCGGAGAATGATTAATGATCGCAGAGAACGTAGAGAAGACTTTATATCGTTCCCACGTTGCACGTGGGAATGCAGCTACTGATGCTCCTGCGTCGAGCTTCAGTTGTTGCATACTGTTTTTATACTTGACGCTGGAGCGTCCTCACCTGCGTTACCACGCTAGAGCGTGGGAACGATAAATAAAACTAAAACATATTTACCGCAGACAAATTTTTCTGGAAAAAATTTGAACAGCTGCTCTATAGCTGGCCCAAAGGGTGGAGGACAGGAAGTCCGGAGTAGCCGCAGAGTACGCTGAGAAAACCCGATAAATGCGTTGCATTGTGATTAGAACTGGCTGAGTCGTTAAACGATCAAAGTGCCTTAACCATATCCAGCATTTCCTGTGCATGACCCTGTGCTGTCACACCATATAGCGCAGCTTCAAGTACACCCTGCTTGTTGATGACAAAAGTCGAACGCACAATGCCCATCTTCTTAACGCCGTTCTTTTCCTTTTCCTGCCAGACACCGTAAGCTCCGCAGACTTCACCACTGGTATCGGCCAGCAAATCAAGCTTAAGCCCAAACTTATCAATAAACGCCTGATGACTGTCACAGGAATCCTTACTAACACCAATCACCACTGTGTTCGCTGCGGCAAATTCTTCAGCCAGCGCAGTAAACTCGTTGGCCTCAATCGTACAGCCCGTGGTGTCATCTTTAGGGTAAAAATACAAAACCACATTTTTACTGCCCGTGTAATCCGACAAATTAACCGCTTCATTATTCTGATTAGGTGAGCTGAATGCGGGTGCGCTCTGGTTTTTTTCTAGCATGGGGTTTCCTTTGTGAATTTTTAATACGATTGCTAGCTATTATCGCAAAGTATGCGGAGAATAAACCTTAGCTAGTGTGGGGTGGGCATTCGTGATTAAGGCTAAGAAAATCATTACAAAAAATCTGTTTTATAATCACAAAAGTTCTCTATACTCTAAATACCAAGTAAATTGCTCAAGTATTATTTTGAGTTAACAGGAGGCGTCTTCATGAAAATTAAAGCAACAACGGTAAAAAATCTGGAAATACAGCTGCTTGAAGAAAAAGTCGCAAAATACAGCGTAAACTTTGACGATGTCATTCGCATGAAATTCCTGGAACAGTCAGCTAAATACTTTGGTGTTTACGTCGAAAACAAGCTGGAGAGTTTGTTGGATGAGCGTTCGATTAACTAGTTGAATGGAACTTTTTAACCCATCACGACTCCACACAAGTTCGTAAAATATAAAAAACAAAAACATGAGCCGTGCCCTATGGCAGGCTCATGTAAGCCACAAAACAGGTAAAGCAATGAAACGAATTATGTTATTTATTTTGACCAATATCGCCATTATGGTCGTGCTGAGTATTACCCTGCGCCTGCTCGGTGTAGACAGCATCCTCGCCGAAAATGGCTCCGACCTGAATATCCAGGCCCTGGTTATTCTTTCCGGCGTCATTGGTTTTGGTGGTGCATTCATTTCCCTGTTCATATCCAAGTGGATGGCAAAACGCATGACCGGTGCGGTCGTCATTACCAACCCAAATACCAATATCGAAAGATGGTTAATCCACACCGTTGAAAAGCAGGCCGAAATCGTCGGCATCAAAATGCCCGAAGTGGCAATTTTCCCCTCCCCGGCGATGAATGCCTTTGCTACCGGTGCCAGTAAAAATAATTCCCTGATGGCCGTATCACAGGGCCTGCTCGATAATATGACCCAGGGCGAAGTTGAAGCTGTTGTCGGTCATGAAATGAGCCACATTGCCAATGGCGACATGGTCACCCTCGCCCTGATCCAGGGCGTGGTCAATACCTTCGTCGTCTTCCTGTCACGTGTTGTCGGTCACATTGTCGATCGCGTCATCCTGAAAAATAATCGCGGCCATGGCATCGGCTACTTCGTCACCGTGATGATCGCGCAGGTCATCCTGTCTATACTGGCATCCACCATCGTCATGTACTTCTCAAGAAAACGTGAATTCATTGCCGACACCGGTGGTGCCGATTTAGCCGGACATCAAAATATGATCAACGCCCTCAAACGCCTGGGCCAGACAGAACCCGAAGCCCTGCCCGAACAAATGGCGGCCTTTGGTATCAATGACAAAGGCGGAGTCATGGCATTGTTTTCATCGCATCCGCCAATTGAGGCGAGGATAGAAGCGCTGGAGCAGCGTGCGATGAGGCGGTCGTAAAGATTTTTTTATCGTTCCCACGTTGTACGTGGGAATGCAGCCCCTGACGCTCCAGCGTCGAGTTTTTATACTTGACGCTAGAGCGCCTAAACTACGTTCTCACGCTAGAGCGTGGGAACAATTAAAAAGGAATCTAGATGTTTTTTTCAAAAATTACATCGCGATGGTATTGGAAATAGCACTTACAAAACTTTGTTTAACTTTTTCAATTTATACAAAACAAAATAATAGATTCCCGCACCTACTAAACTGCTGTAAATACAAAGCTTGTGCAAGTTGTCGATACTTATCAAACCGAGTAACGGCTTTGCCGTGTTGACAGGATAAAACAGCTCAACGTCACTATGCATAATGGCATCGAGCAATACGTGACTATAACTGCCAATAAAAGCACTCAGAAAAGTCACCCACCATAATATCTTTACCGGGTTGTCCTTTTTAGATATTTTCAGCAACAACAGGCCAAATTCAGAAAGATATTTTCCCGTCAGCGCTGCAAACAAACCGATTAAGGTAGCACCCACCAAAGTGTGTGAAAAACCGTGGAGCTGGCCTTCACCGGATATCATGACAAACAAAGGCTGAATATCCATCACAATTTGTGTCCAGCCGAATACCATCAAACTGAAACTGCCGTGCAGGAATGATTTTATTAGCAGGCCCGGGCCCATGTGTAGAGGTGTGAATGGCATGGTGTTTAGTATAGTCCTGAGTGCTAAGTGTTTTTATTTATCGTTCCCACGTTGCACGTGGGAATGCAGCTCCTGACGCTCCAGCGTCGAGTTTTTATACGTGACGCAGGAGCGTCTTAAACTACGTTACCACGCTGGAGCATGGGAACGATTAAATATTTATGAATCCCAACGCGTTATTATCGTTCCCACGTTGTACGTGGGAATGCAGCTCCTGACGCTCCAGCGTCGAGTTTTATACCTGACGCAGGAGCGTCCAAACTACGTTACCACGCTGGAGCGTGGGAACGATTAATTTAAAGCCTCACCGCAGTCTTGTCACTCAGGCTGAATTTATCAAAGCCAATAACTTATCAGGAAACGTAATGAACCCTCCGACACGTTACTGATTACCCTTCAGGGCAAGTAATAGTGCTATTGCGACCAATACCCTCTATAGTGGTAACTAAATCAAGCAATAAAAAGGAATATTTATGTGTTTTTCGGTCGGTATTAGCTTTACTAGCGCAGTAATTTTAGTACCACTGGGATTACACTGTTTAAAGAAAACATTACGCGTAAATAAAGCATATTGGGCATTTGCTTTGTTGCCAATTGGTTTTGGAATACAGCAGGCATTTGAAGGTGGCGTGTGGTGGGCACTTGATACCAATAACACCGAAATGTTGCACCTGTCAGCATTGGGCTTTTTGTTTTTTTCACACCTGTTCTGGTTAGTGTGGATTCCGTTATCCAGCTATTTTGTCGAGACCGAAAAAAGAAGCAGGATTTTATTTTTGCTGATAGCAGTTATGGGCGCCATCTGTGGCACAACCATGTTTCTATCATTCATACTCCATCCAAACATGCTGACGGTATCAATAGTTAATCATTCTATTCTCTATGAAACTACTCAGATATATGATGATTATTTTCCCCAGATTGTTCTCAGGACAGTCTACATGTTGATAGTTTTACTCCCGCTGTTGCTCTCATCAAAAAAACATCTCAGGTTGCTGGGAATACTCATGCTGCTCTCAATGTTCATATCGCTGACATTATTCAGCTTCACGTTTATTTCCGTCTGGTGTTATTTCGCCGCTTTAATTTCACTGTATATCTACTACATGGTCCTGACGAAGAGCAACGATATAGAACACCAGCGCACGTAGGGTGTCAGCTAGATATTTTTTTCAAAAAACACATTACGGTGAAACGCGATATATCCTTGATGGCGTTTATCGAGCTTAATAGTCATATCCTGTGTCACACCCAGCTTATTGGTTTCTTCTAAATAATCAGAGATAACAATCTTGCTGTTGTTTTCGAAGATGATGAAACCGAGGTCGAATATTTTTTATCGTTCTCACGTTGCACGTGGGAATGCAGCCCCTGATGCTCCAGCGTTGAGATTTATACGTGACGCAGGAGCGTCTTAAACTACGTTCCCACGCTGGAGCATGGGAACGATTAAATATGGGTGTGCTGGGTTAGAGACATGCTTATTATCGTTCCCACGTTGCACGTGGGAATGCAGCACCTGACGCTCCAGCGTCGAGTTTTATACGTGACGCAGGAGCGTCCTAAACTACGTTCCCACGCTGGAGCATGGGAACGATTAAATATGGGTGTGCTGGGTTAGAGACATGCTTATTATCGTTCCCACGTTGCACGTGGGAATGCAGTTCCTGACGCTCCAGCGTCGAGATTTATACGTGACGCAGGAGCGTCCTAAACTACGTTACCACGCTGGAGCGTGGGAACGATAATATTCAACTAGCATCCACAATAATCTTCCTCACCTTCTCTGCAGCGGTGGTCATCTTATCTATGGCTGCGGTTCGTAGCCTGTATAGAATAATCAAAGCAATCGCTGTAATGCCTATAGCAAATAGGTGATGTTCGTATAAATGTTTTACCAAACTCACAAAGTCACCATTAGTAAGGCTGTTATAAATCAAATCAAATAAATCATCATCACCGGATGTCTTAGGTGATATATAAAAAATATAAATCAATACCAGCGCCGTTAAATCAGCCAGCCGACCATAAAGTTTCTTGCGGGTATTAATACAGCTTTCAATGATAGTTTGATGTTCTTTAAGCTCAGCCGCCTGGCTAATATCAATATGCCTGGCAGCAGCATCGGGTGCAGACTCAACCACGTCAAACTTATCGGGCAGCACCACCGGCGTATAATTTGCAGTGCATTTTTTAAGTCTTTCAAGTGTGCTGTTATGCACTTTAATCGGGCTTAATAATTTGTCCTCACACAATGATGTAATTTCACGTGGGTGATAGCGATAATAAATAGCCATACCATCCCTGGAATTATACAAGCGCCCATGAATGTTGCTATTTTGGTAGACCTCATCCTCAATGCCCGGTTTAAACACCAGGCCGTGTTTTTTCGCTCTTAACATCATCCAGTGCAGTGCAACATTGGCCATGCCCTGACGTTTATAACCGCCACCAACATTTGAATGCATACCTGAAAACCAGACTTGCTCAACATTATCAGCTGTACGCTCAGCTTTAACTTCATCCCAAACACGTGGCCAAAACGCAGTTCGTTCATCATCAATGGCTAATGCCTGATAAGCATGTTTAATATTTTTAGATAGCTCAAAATCATAAAAACGGTGCGGCCAACGGATGTCGCTTAATTTCTCAAGGCCTTTAAATAAATAACTAAGCACGTTTAAGGTAAGCCCCATTTTATCGGTACGTTTTGGAAAGCCCAGCGCCGACACCGTATCCCAAACACCAACAAAATGAATGTCGATAATACCGTGTGAATAACGGTGTGTTCTAAATTGAACCGCCCTGTCTTCATCCTTTAAATGTGACTCATAAGCCTTAAACGCATCATACGCATAAGTTTTTAGTTGCTTATCAGTCAGTCCCTTGCCATTAACCAGGCCAACCGTTTTTATAAAACCGCAAAACGCACGTATCGTTGCAGCACCACGACTAAAGCCAAACAAATAAACCTTATCGCCCTCCTCATAATGCAGCGCAAGAAAGCTATAAAGATCGATAATGTTATGTTTAAAGCCAACGCCAAACGCACCGGTAAAGCCACGCCAATATTTATTGGTCGAAGTCCCTACTCCATTATCATAAAACGTATATTGCGACACAGCAGTATCATGAATCTCAATCGCGTTATACATCTTGTAAACATTACTGTCCGGTGTGTAGCCGCCTTTATTACCGGTTCCATCTGAGCATAGGATTATGTTTTTTGACATTTTATAAACTCCGTTTTGGTTTTGGGGGGTTAAGTGTTGCTCTCAAAAACTACATTTTATCGTTCCCACGTTGTACGTGGGAATGCAGCACTTGACGCTTCAGCGTCGAGTTATTATACGTGACGCAGGAGCGTCCTAAACTACGTTACCACGCTGGAGCGTGGGAACGATTAAAAAGCTTTCACCGCAGAGGCGCAGAGAAAAGATTAATAACCGCAGAGAACGCAAAGAAAAATTTATTTATCGTTCCCACGTTGCACGTGGGAATGCAGCTCCTGACGCTCCAGCGTCGAGTTTTTATACTTGACGCAGGAGCATCCTAAACTGCGTTACCACGCTGGAGCGTGGGAACGATTAAAACGATATAGAACACCAGCGCACGTAGGGTGCCAGCTAGATATTTTTTTCAAAAACCTTGTCGTGGTGGAATTCGATATATTGTTGATGGCGTTTATCGAGCTTAATAGCCATATCCTGTGTCACACCCAGCTTGTCGGTTTCTTCTAGATAATCAGAAATAACGATCTTTCCATTGTCTTCGAAGGTGATGAAACCTAGGTCGAAGATTTTGTCGAGGTTGGGTAGTAGTAAAAGCCCATTGTAGGAATCGAGCCGTTCTTCGTTGTTGGAAGCTTTCCAAGGCTTGATATGTGAGGCAACTAGGAATCGGGTATCAGCAAAACCCGTTAACGCACAAGTTTCCCAATAATTGATTAACTCCCTCCTGTATTTGCCCTGCCCGATTCGTGTGCTGATGTAAGTCGATTTTTCTGTTTCAGGGATGGTTTTATCTTCTAAGATATTTTCGATATCGTGTTCAAGTTCTTCGGATGATTCTAATTTTCGGTATTCGATGAAGGCTTTTAATGCACAGCTATACATGTTCTTGCCGATGGTGTTTCTTTCTTGGTAAATGGGCAGTTCGTTGAGGCCGTCGGCGATTTTTATTAGTTCTTGGATGGAGTGGATGTTATCGAGAGTGTCGGTGGTTAGGTTGTTTTCTATTGCCCATTTGGACATTGCGCCTGTTATGGCGCGGGAATAGTTGTCGGCGGTTTTTGGGGATTTGCCGATTTGGGTTAGGTGGGTTTTGAAGGTCATTAGAAGTTCGATTTGATGTTAGCGATTGCATAGAAAACTGATAAAGTTTCATTAATCATAGATGATCGAATCTATTATTCTAATCCTTTTCTAAAGGCTCTTAATTTTTGAAGTAATACTGTTAATTTCTCTAAATAATAAGCAGAGTCCTTATGAGAGAAGCAGCAATTGAATATATACTCATCAGCAAGAGATCGTGCTTTACTTGAATTATTATTGGTTAATTCTTTATTAATGTTAAAAAACACTTTGTTTAATTCCTTTTTGTCAAAGGAGCTAGGAATAATAACTTCAATTCTTTTTGCTTCACTAGGTTCAATCTTTAGTGCTCCTGATCCATAATATCTTGAAATAAGTTCAGCGCTTATTTGACTGTAACTTGTTAACAAGCTAATAGCTATTAGTTTTCTGGTAGGTGTATCTAGGTTATCTTTGAAATATATTCTGTGAACATTATTAGTGCAATTCACTTTGGCATTATTAATCACAATCCGAGGGCCATCGACAGCCATGTATGTCATAAAGGCGTCAGGAATTAAATTATCATTAATGCTAAACCACTCTGGTCTTTTTTGGAATGTTTTATTATTTTCTATTTTGTCTGTTGGGTAGCTATTTATATAGTTGCGATAATTAATGCTTTTAAAGGAATTTTTTGTAGACTTTAACAATAAGCACTTTTTATCATTGTTTATGTTGTTTGTTATGTTTTTTTTATTAAAACTTATTCCATCTATGTCTATCATGCTGTTAACAATTGGTTCGAGATGAATTTCAGTGCTTAAACTATGTTTTTTAGCAGTTGTTTTATTAAGTACAAAATACTTGCTATCGCCAGTAACTAAACCGATTCTTATATCAATATACTTTCTTAAAGTATGACAGTTGGAGTAATTGCTAACGCTATTTAAAATTTTCAAATTTGAGCTATCTACTAGATCTGTCTTTATGCTAAGTCTTTCTCTAATGTCTTGATTATTTCTTCTTGTAATTGACTTTTGTTCAACATGCTTTTTAAATTCGTTAATTGAATTTGAGTTTAAATAAATCATTTTTGATACGTAAGAATCACTGGTAGACCAGCCATCAGCAAAAAGTACGCAGACTCTTTCTTTTGCCCCTTGACCTTTAAATAGCTGATCTTTCAAATAAATCACAGTTTTAGTTTTAAAACTTTTGTTGATTAGCTCATGTAGGGGTTCAGCAAACTTTGTTTTAGTGAAATTCGCTGGTAAAACAAAAGATACTCTACCGCCAGGTTTTAGGAAGCGAAATGAATGTAAAACAAAATAAAACCATAAATTGGCTCTTGGGGTGTTATTGTCTATAAGGCCCCATTCATTCATTATTAATTTACCTATCTCTTTTTGATCTTGACTTAAATTATGATGACCTAAATATGGTGGATTTCCAATTACAGCGTCGAATTTTGTTTTCGAAAAAGAGTTTTTATTTGTTTTTAAGAAATCGTTGTGAAGAAACCTTTGGTGATACCCTATTGATACTGGGCCAAGGGATGATGCTAAGTAATTAAATGCGTCAGCATCTATATCGCAGCCCCATATCTTTTTTTCTGCATGTTTCTGACCCTTGTCCTTTAAAACTTGCTTAATTGAATCAATAAATCCACAACCACCAAAGCTTGGTTCAAGAATTGTGTCGTTAGGAGTTCTGATAGCCCATGTAGAAATAACATCACTAACTGATCTAGGTGTGTAATATGCGCCAAGGTTTCTTTGCTCTATTTTTGTTTTGTTCTTATGCATTTATCAAAGTTATTTTTATATTAATCTAGTATCTATTTTTTAATGCTTGGTACACATATGCTGATACAGTGAATATTCTCGATTAGCTTTTCCAGCCTCATTAGCTAACTCTATAAAGTAATCAACTATCCAAAGATTTTCACTGGTCTTGACTAAATTATGCCATCGCTCTCTGTTTTCAATTTTAATACTAGAGAGATCAGAAGGCTCAAACTGGTCGAATATCATATCAAAAATAAGTATCAGATCATATGGTGGTATTGGGATTCTAGGGTGATCCAAAGCCTTAAACAAGTTATATTGTACGTCACTACCATTCTTTATATAGTCAGTTGAAAATTTACCACCATATTGAAGGTGAGATAGTGGTCTGTCGTTATTTTTTAACTTGGTATCTAAATCAAAATGGAATCTGCGTATTATTTCAGGAATGCCAGGTCTAACGTGGTAACAAGCGTGTGTAATTAGATCTGCTTCTTCAATATCATTATCAGCTGTAAATAATATACTAACCACCAGGCTTTGATCTATAAGTATATCGTCCTCCACCGCTATTGAGCCGCCCAAGAGGATAGTTGTTTTTCCCTTGATGCCACACATCTTTTTATTTTTTAGCTCTATTTCGATGTTGGGCGAAATAGAGAGTTCCCATTTTTTAGAGTTATGTTTTTTGTAGTGCTTAAGCTGGTTGTTTAATATTTGTTGTGAAACCTCATAAGCTTCATAGCAATGGGCTATAACATTGTGATTGCTAGTAATTAATTTAAATAGCGCTATCAGGTTATCTAGGTATTCTGATCCATTTTCTTTATTGTGACATTCCATGTGTTATTTGTCCTCTAGCAATACTCTTTGTGGGTCAAAATAAGGTATTGGCAGTGACGATGTGTCTTGAACTGAGCAGCTATAATGCACCGAATATTCCTTTTCAGGATAATCTGTAATATGTGCAATGGTATTTGCGCCCTTTTCTAAACACTTATGGCATATTGCTATATTTTCATCTGATATTTTTAGTATTTTCAGGGCTGACTCATATATTGTTCCCAACATATTGTCTTCAGCATTAGGTTGTGAATATAAGTATTCAATTATAGCGTCTTTCCACCATAGTTTTTCAAATGAATCTTTAAATACGCCTTTATAAATAGCAGCATTATTGAAATCAGTATCATTTGCCAGTGTTTGATTAAAATGATCGTGATCGATACCTAATAGTGTTGCTGTATGTAACGAGTTGTATAATATTCCTGGATATAGTAATAATTCATGAGTTATCCATCGTGACAATAATATATTTATCTTTGGGTTTAAGTCATAATTATCTGATAGATAAGGAGATGATGATTTGCTGATCTTTCTCCTTATTTGATTGGGTAGAGCTTTTTCTATGAATTCCTTTGAGCCTTCTGGTGTTTGGAGCAAGGAGTGCAAATCATCATAATTATTTATTGTTTGTTCTTTTATTTCCCTATGTGAAAGAACCTCACTTTTGATTAGTTCTGAATCTGCTAACCATTCATCAGTGACATAATTTTCAAAATTATCACTAGGTATGAATCCCTTGCATTTAGGCATATCTGCACTAATTAAATATATAGGGGTGCCAGTAAATTGTTCTCTAAGTAGCCCAATTAGTGCATTTCCCTTATGCTTAAATTTCGTTCCGTTCTTAGCATGCTTTTCCAAAAAATAATCTATTATTACTAAATCGAAAACTTTTGCCTCATTAAAAACTTCTTCAAGATCATTAGGATGTCTAATGTTGATATCAATATCATGATTGCTTCTGCTTATCAAATTAACTAACTTGAAGCGAGAATTACTTTTGTCCTCAGCAATATCATCTACGCATAAAATATTAATGTTTTCATTCATTATTGTTTTCCTTATTTTTCAATAATGGGTAATTTCATGCAAATGCATGTATTCCATTTGTCTTTGGTGTCAATAAATCTCACGCTTCCATTTTTTGACTCAACTATACTCTTCACAATGTTTAAACCTAAGCCGCTTCCTCGTCCCAATGAACTAAGCTCATTGTCGTGAAGTGCAAAATCCAATTTCTGATAAATCTTATTTTCAGGGTCAGTAACTAAAGGTTCAAAAACGGTGTTCCAATGCTTCTTACTTATTCCTGCACCATCATCAAAGAAGCATATTTTTATCAAAGAGTTTTCTTTTTTGGCAGTGATTTTAATTTTTCCACCATTGCCAGCAATTACTGCTTTGACAGCATTTGATAATAGATTAACTATTAATGTGTAGAATTCTGCCTCATTCATATCTGGTGTAGTTAGAACTGGGTTAATACCGGAGCTGTCTACATCAATTTTGAATTCACTCAATACAAAGCTAAATCCATTAATGGTATTATCTATTACGCCATTTATAGGTATTTTCCTTGGGTCCTGTGATTGTGATGAAGAGAACACATTAAAAAGCCGGCTCAATAAATCGAATCTTTGCTTTGTATTTCTAAAGCTTTCTGATATGTCGCTTAATTCGTTTTGGATGGTAATGTCGGGAATATCTTTTTTGATTGCATCAAGAAATGCTGCGTGAGTAGATAAAGAATTTGTAATGCCTTTAACTTCATGAGCAAAAACAAACATTAAAGGGCCTGTCGCAGCTACTGATCTTAGCAACATAAGTTCCGAATCTGATACATCTATTTTGCTTGAGATTAAATTTGCAGCTATTTCAATATTCTTTGAATTATCTACTTGAACATCGTTAGTTGTTCTTTTTTGTAAATTCGTTTCATGTAGCGCACTCGAGTCTTCAGAAATGCCGGTAGCTAGCATCTTTAAGAATCCGATTGCTTCATTTACTCCTTTCTTTGGGTCAGTATCCTTTATGCCAATAGCTTGCTCAAACTGTCTCTTGGATTCTTCATTTTGATGCTTTCTAAGTTTAACTGTAAATGCTTCATAGTGGATCGTTAACCACTCCAATGCCAAACGAATAACAGCCTTTAGATCTGTAAAGGCTTTATTATCAACTAATCCCTCGCGGTCCATCTTTACGACAAATGGGTTTTTTCTTGTTCTTTCGATAGTGATACTACCGATAGTGTTTCTGTTTGCAGGATGTTTTAATAAAGATCTAGAGCTATCGAGCTTCATTTTTTCAGCTATTTCTTTTAACTCAGGATTTTTAATTCCTGCGAGTCTTGCAGATACATCTTTATCTATACCAAGCCAATCGTTGCCTGATTCACCATATGGATATATTCTAAATCCATCGAGGTAGAGTCGTATGCCTGAATGAACTTCTAAGAGTTTATTTCTTATTTCGTTTGTTAAAATGGAAGGATCCCTTCTCACCTCCATTTCTTTTCCTTGTGGCATAAAATGAATAGTAAATTTCATGCCTTCTAACAGTTCAAATTGTTCAGCCGGCTGATATTGAATAGGCTTGGTATTTAATGCTGATAATTTTAAGTCTATAAGACCATTCTTTTTTACACTACCGCTTAAAGTTCCCCAACCTGAATTTAGATATTTTTGCTTAAGATCGAAGGGTTTGTCTTCAAAGTCTAAAGCTATTACGTTTGTTTTGAAGCCAGGATCCTCTTCAAAGCCTTTACGTCTAGTTTTTCTGGATAAGGATAAGAGTGAGATATTCTTTTGGAGCATATTGAAGTCGCGCTGAGTCCATAAATCACGCAACCCAATAAGTTTTAAGCATGTCCCCGTTTTTCCTGTCTTTTTTCTATGAGTTATATAGTCACAGTCTATTTCTGTTAAATTTGTTCCAGTCTTAAAGTTTCGCCATTTAAAGACGACAGTAGTCGTTTCAAACATCTTCCCTTTCTTTGCGGTTGTGATTAGAATTAAATTCTTTGCTAGTCTTTGACATGCGAATCTACCAATTCCTTTGTTCCCTGTTTTTGAACGGCCATAAACTATGCTCTCTGGTGATATTAATTTATTCGCTGTTGCTATTCGCATCCATTGGTCACGCACTTGCTCAAAGGTCATTCCTACACCATGATCCTCAACAACTATTTTACTGGCACCAGGTTTTTTATTTCCTTTTTTAATATTTTTTAAGGAAATTAATGCATCAGTGCTGTCAGCATCATAAGCATTTTTAATTAATTCAGATAAAGCTACATAATTATTGGTTACAAGTCTTTCACCAAGTTCACCAATTAATTGACTGTCTACGTTAAATTGTAGGTGTTCTGGTTTGTTCATAATTTTTATTATTGTCTATTTATATTGGCTGGCTTAAAAATATTTTTAAATTACCACAACCTTAATTATTACTAATTTATAGTCGATATATTTTATTTTTTACGATTAAGCCCTGCTTAATTCACTGGGTAAAATTTTATATGAGCTGTATCAATATAGGGTATTGATCCTAATGATTTGATGGCATTAGGTAGTATTATGTGGCAGGTGACTCCTTGCATCTTTTCTAAGCTCCTATTTTTATTATTGTACGCCAGATACTACATCACTACTCCCATGATCACTACCCTTAACCCACCTACCTCTCCCCAACCCCAACCAAAACCCCAGTCCCAAACCAAACCCCCTCCTCCCCAAGAAGTTCTGAGATTTCTTTCAAGTGTTCTTTCTCAAACTCCACCTGCTCTTCTTCTGAAAGCTGATTAAGCAACCCTCGCCACCCAGCATTCCAAACAACATCCCACCACATCTGCGCATCGGTCATTTGATAACCCAGCGGCTCATGATGAAAGCTAATGTTTGTTATGCCGACAGCATTAAACTGTTCTCTGAGTAGTTCTTCAGTGGCCAGACGTTTCCATGATAGCGGCGGTACCTGCCGTCCGGTGGCTTCGTATCGCTTCATAAAGATGTCGGCCATGGGTGAGAAGGCATCGCCGGTAAAGCTGGTGATGCCGATTTTGCCGCCGGGTTTTACGGTGTGGGCGATGTTGTTTAGCGCGGTGGTCATGTCTTCGATAAAGAACAGGCCGAAGCTGCTGGTGGCGACATCGAAGGTGGCTTCTGGAAAGGTGAGCTGTTCCAGGTCCATTTGCTGGAAGTCGGTATTGCTGAGGTTTTTTTCAGCGGCTTTGTTTTTAGCCTGTTGCAACATGCCGGATGACAGGTCGATGCCGGTGACTTTGCCCTGGCTTAATTTTTCTGCGGCGGTGAGTGCGACCACGCCAGTGCCGGTGCAAACGTCGAGTAGTTGTTGATGGGGTTGGAGTTGCAGGTGTTCGACCAGACGTTTTGCGGTTTCCGGGAAGAAGGATAATGAGGGATGGTCATAACCCGCGGCGACGGTGTCGAAGCCTTGCTGGATCATTTTTTTACGCTCGTTGTTTTCCATTTTTGTCATTTCCACTATTTAGTTCCCATATCCTCCCTGTTCCCTGTGTACTGCGCTTCCTGCGCTAATGTGATCGATGCTATCACATTATTTGTGGTTTGTAGGCTTCACACAGTGCTGTACATGTATTTGTTTTATATCACCTATTACTAATACATTCCTAAAACTCGGCACAGAGAGCAATTGTTTCTAATATGCGCACCTACACCCCTCAATAAGCTATAATTACCGCTATGAAATCGAAATCACTTTCCCATTCAAATCGTTACCTGAAAGACAAAACCGCCGCCAGGAAACTGTTGCTTCGTAGTATTGCGAGTTCTACGGCTATTGAAACCGGTGAGTCTATTAGTGAAATAGAAACTAAACTCAGTCAGCCGCGTTCTGCTGCGACTCGTGTAAAACTTGCCTGAACATTTCCTGCATTGCCCCGTCATTATCTAAGCCCGTTTGAATAGCTGCAAAATACGCTTTTTTGTTTTCGTCCATGTAGGTGAAATCTAATATTGGTTGTTCTGCCTGCAAGGCCATAATTGTTGCGAGCAGTCTTGATAACCTGCCATTGCCTTCGCGAAAAGGATGAACAAGAATATATTCAATGTGAACGACGGCCAGTGCCTTGATCAGCTCATCTTCATTCATGCCGTTGCAGGGCGTATATTAATTGAGAAATTTCTTCTTGAAGTCGTTCATTAAGTTAGGGATTAGATGCGCGGATGCAAACTGAAAACCATCTTTAGCCATGTTGACTGTGCGATATTCCCCCGCCCAGCTAAAAACATTGCCTAACCATCGACGATGCCATTCGCGAAGATCAGCGCTAGTAATTACCTGATCGACTTCAATTTCATTGATAAGCTCACTGGTCAGTTCATTAAGCAGTCCAAGTTCGATTTCATCCATCTCATCTGGATTCGTAATAGCCAGTTTATTTAGAAGAACCGTATCATTCGAACCCGGTTGAAACTGTCCTTCTGGTGTATTTGATGTGTCGTAACGGTCAGTCATTTGATGGTATTGTGGATATAATCAAGGACAGGCGATGTAGGCTTGATGCTATCACATTATTTGTGGTTTGTAGGCTTCACACAGTGATGTACATGTATTTGTTTTATATCACCTATTACTAATACATTCCTGTA
>Ga0224511_10000625_pt1 | contig 17884 bp, 7 predicted proteins | sample SF_May12_sed_USG_2_FD_169988 | JGI IMG/M metagenome (GOLD analysis project Ga0224511, IMG submission 169988) | Sediment microbial communities from San Francisco Bay, California, United States - SF_May12_sed_USGS_8_1 | ecosystem: Environmental > Aquatic > Marine > Sediment | place: USA...
TGAAATATGAAACTCTATGATATATTGTTTTCAGGATAATGGTCGAAAACAATGTGGTCAACTGACGGACGGACGACAGACGGACGGACTTACGTACCGACAGTAGCCTTCTTCGAAGGGGGCATAAAAATCCAAAAACACAACAAAAATAGTTTTTTTTCTGAATGCATCATACGTGTTTTGTGATGTTCTCTGTGTGTTTGTTTTTGTACGAGCCATGTTGTAATGGTGCCCTTAAACTTGACATGTCTACATTGTTTTCAACACTCTTTCTTTGAACATTCCTTCAATTTATATTTGGATAGCTGATTAGAGAGGCGATGTTTTTTTCTGTTAAAATCAATTGAAGAGTCGTCAAAGAAAAATTGTTGCAAAAAATGAGGACATGTCATATACCTGTGACACTTAATGTGAAATAAATTTATTTCTACTGATTACCAGTAACTGCTATTCTTCTTGTTTCTATATTTTAACTACAGTGAAAATATAGCTTTTATGTCTCTATGACGCTGATGTTGGTTTGTCCCGCAGCACACATTAGTATAAACCACATATTATTTTATGAGCTGGCGATAACGACGTCAAGATAATTGATTTAATCTTGAGAAATCTTTTAAGAAATCATCATATAAATATGATAAACACAAAACATAAAGCTGTTGAGTCTTGGTGTTCTACGTGTTTTTTGTGGTTCAGTGTGTATGTTTGTTTTTGTATGGGTCATTTTGTCATGGTGCCCTTTAACTTGACTAGTCTACATTGTTTACAACATTGATTGTTTGAACATCTTATATCATAAAAATCATATTTTCACTCGTCGCTATGACAGACGTAAAACTATTGCTGTCTTCATGTATACAATCACTTGTAAAAAACCTCTTTTATGCCAACATCAACAAATATCTTCTTTACCGTCGGGTGGAGCAGCTCGTCTCTCCATCTCGAACTGTATTCCTTCTGCACCTAACATCAAATGAGCCACATCGTCGGCCACGGCACCATCAATGTGGCCTAAAAAGAGAAAGATTAATCATTTATGAAATAATTTGTCACATACAATGTTTGTGTTTTGGTATTAAGGGCATACAATTTGCAGGAGACTTTTAAACAAGGGTATAAAGCTCAGACACATCGCCTAATATCTACAAACAAACAGCACATAGTAGTTTAACAACATTTTAGCTAAGCTACTATAAATGCATTGTTTCGCAAATTTTCAAGCTCCTCCCAATGCGGTAGATTTTCTTTGATCTTGTGATAAGGTTGATCACAAACAGAAAGTATGCTTTCTTTTGTATTTTCTAGGTTAGACTGTCACCTGACCATGTCATCCTAATCTATTGGATTGAAATTGACCATGAACTGTTATACATGATCATGGCGAACAGCTGCCGAACTGTCCATGCTGCCTTCAACAAACAAAAATCCCTTGCAAGTCCTAGGTTGCTCAGTTAAATCACATTGACCTAAATATTCAATCAAACATAGACATATTAAATATTTTGAAAAGGTTCACCCAAGTATCATTATAAGTTGTCTTACAATGTGTGGCCAACAAATTAAGGGGAAGATATCATTTGAAGTTGTTCAATTGTAATTTAATGCAAACATGTAGCCCAAATGGGATAAGACATGTTTGATAGTAAGGGCCATTATCTCAACAAGTTCGGTAGAGGACCTACAGATAAAGTTATGCATCAAATATTAAAGCTCTGGGCCTTCCAATTTTAGACAAAAAGATTTTTGGTAAAAACATTGTTCAACCTTTATTTAACCATTACTAGGGTGGCTCTTAAAAAGGTGATTTTTCAAAAATCATAATTTTCTTAAGTCTCACCCCTCAAAATTGTTCCATTTGATGAAAAAGTTTGAAAAAAATCTTTTGATATTTAGGGAAGCTCATAAGCCTTGAAATTAACAAAAATGTGAAAAAATCAACAATATTTATAATAATTCCATCCACAATTAATTTTCTGCAGTAGAACAGGTCTTGTTCAAACCATTAACATCGCAATACGTCACACATATTTACATTTAATACTTAAGAAGAGAGTTTAAGATCACACTTTTAAGTGTATAACTGCTGTCCGAGTATAACCCGCGGCGTTGCTAAACGACTTGCAGAAAAAACTGCAGCTGAATTTAAGTTTTGGTTAATAATTCACTGTATTCCTGCATTGATCAGCGCAACACCATGCTTTATTTGATAATTAACTCCTATAAGGCCCTCCTCTGATTATCTTGCTTGTTTATTTTTTCGTCTCAGTCTGGATCAGCATAAAGAAACTCATGCAAAAAAATCCACCATTCAAAACTATTTCATAGACCTTAGTGTAACAAAATTCTTTGTTGTTAATATTTTAAAGAAAAAACCGATGTTTTTATTTTAAACGCCCCAATTCTACTTAGTTTTTGATAAAAATATGACATCACAGTTGAAAACTGTACATTGCTGACAAGTTCTGGGAACAGGTACCAACAGTCATTGACGTGTCTTGAATTGCCTAAAATACAGCAGCAGCCTGGGTTGCACCAGTACATCCCAGATTGTAGCTTAGCAGTTGGCAGAACTGGTGAAACATTTTTTTTCTGTCACTTAAATTTGGAGACAGTCAACTTTTTTTTTCCAATTAAATTTGTAAAAAGCTTCCCAATCCAAGTGAACTTAAAGCGGAACATTAATCTAATTTGTTTTTGTTTACCTATAATTGCAATTTTATTATTACCATTTTGGTCTATTCTGTTTGCTCTTTCGATAATGACTATTGTAGCCTGTGGGCGATACTTAAATGAGATCTATAGTCATTGCAAGCTCGTTTGTTATTGCACCATTTTCTTCATTTTTTTCCCTGTACGAGTAAACCTTCTCCCCAAAACATCCCGTGCGCATTTTTCATCTACATGTTATTTGTCACCCTATTCTGCTGAGTCGGTAGCTGTAGAACCACTTTTTAATGACAAATATCTTCCTTTTTTGTGGTGTTTGGTCTGCATTCTAATTTCGCTTTCGTTGCCTTTTCCTTTTTTAGCTCGCTTTTTTGTATTCACTATACAGATTTTTGGAAAAAAATGTTAAAACTTTATTCAACCATTACCTGCATGCGACCAACAAAGACTGTTTGAATAATTTTAATAGGGGATAGCCTGTTGTTTTTTGAGAATTTGGTCAGCGGTTTTAGATATGGTAGTAATAGAGTAGAGTATTAAATATCTTAATTTCTTTCCTTACTTAAAAGTGTCAGTCTTTATTTGTATCAGCTCCGGGCATTAATTTATTCACACCAAGTAGTGATCGGGTGAATGACATTCAATATTTATTTTGGATTCGTATATTACAGCACTGACTTGAAGAGTGCGGACTAGGTTGAACATAATTTAACATTCACTATGTACAGCTCATTTTCTCAGACAACGTTTTTAAACTAAAACAGTGTTCGGAATAATATCAGAAACAGAGAATCTCACTTCGGGCCCAATGGCATTATATTGACCAGCCAGGCAGCCCCACCAACACGTTACTACATTGGTTGGGCTGCCTTGCTGCTCAATATAATGTAATAGGGACCTTAGTGTAAATAGATAACGTGCACCAACCAAAGGCTGGTCTCAATGCGACCTTGTGCTCAGGTGACTTTGCGCAATATTTTTCCACACCAGAACTTGTACACATTTAAATATTTTCATAACCAACCAATAACCTTTAAATATATAAACCATCACGGGTAAACTGTGATAAAAGACTAGTAATGTTGTTTATTTGAGTATTAACTGATTTAACTACCGGTATTATTCGTAGAGAAGGATATTGAAGCAAGTAAAATAAAGTTTTGCTGAACTGTGCATTGCAATAAAGATGTTAATATACCAGCATGAGTGGCTGTTGCTGAGTTGTCCTTTGTCTCTCAACTCAACAGTCCCATCTGGTTCAAAAGTTCTGAGGGCATGCAAACCTTTCGCTCATGTTAGTCTTTAACTTTGTTTCCTTGAACATTGATTTTTTTAATTATTTCTTTACCTGCCGAAGTAACAAATATTTCCAAAGATCCATAAGGATGTTACATTCAACTACTTCAAATAAAGAAAAAAGACATATGTTTCAGTCATACAATGGAGTTAAACTTTTTACTTCCTATCATGAAGCCATACAAATGAAAACAAGAGCTGGTCGAACCGGGTGATGCTCCCCAAAAAGGTTTAGGACTCAGAGAAGTAGTTTGTCTATTAAGTGTTTACCAAATTAAGCATAAAGATATTATGTGAAGCGTTAAGTCAGTAATTTTCGTACTGTCAGTAGCAGTTACCTAGAAAGATTTCACACAAAAAATAACAAAGAGCAATAACTCTTAAATTAGACAAGACATAGTTACGGTTCTAACCTACAACTTTTCTTGTTGATACCTCTTGTAGCTTTAGAGTTATGTCCTGGACAAGATTTGGTCGGACGGACGGACGGGTGGACGGACTATATGCTCTTTCTTCGGGGAGCATAAAAAGCAAACGATACATAAAATAAAATTGGTTAGTTAAATGTTTCATTTGCATTCTGAGTAAATGAAGCTAAGACTGAATGTCGTCATACATATATTAATATTTCAAATCACTGAAAAGAACAATTCAAATAAAACAATCAAGAATTGAATTCAGATATAACATTTATTGACTGGCGAATACAAGCAACTATGCCCACGCCGGTTCCACCATGTTGTAAATTACAATTATATTTATGTACAACGAAGAACAGTGATAAAACATGAGCATCGGCAAAACAGTATTTAAAAATAATTATACTCATGTTTTTTAGAATGTAGTGGTCAATAAAAAAGAAGTTATGTTGATTTTTGACTGACAGGGTGCGCCTCCTCCCCCTGGATCCGCTAGTGACCTTAAGCTAATTGGAAGTACGTTTCGTTTAGAAATTAGCAATAATTAATATTTGTCCAAAAAATGTACGTACATGGATTTATTTTTATTTTTTGTATATATTTTATAACATATGGAAAACCAACTTCGGAAACAGAACTCATTTCGTGGGAATGATAAAACAAGAATGCCCAAAAAGCCCTGGGTCGCTACCCTGAAAGGTGAAAGGTCAGAGGTCACAGAGGAGCCATTTACAGAGGACCATTAATGTTGTTCATGAAATATTAAGCTCTAGTAGATTTTTACAACAATGTTTTCAAGATTTCCATACATTACTCTGCATTAATCAGATATGCCCCCAGGCAGGGGCCCTATTTTATACTAGGAGCATATTTGCAACATTATTTCTAGCAACCAATTAGAACCATTTCAACAATTTTGGAAGGGTTCCAGGGATCATTTCTGTTGAGTTTGGTCATATTTCCATTAGTGGGTTAAGAGAGGAAGTAGTTTGAGGAAGTAGTTTTCCTTATATAATTTAATGTGAAATTGTGATCTCAGTATCATAATTTGCACAACTGTGGTAGAGGCCCTCTAAGTGGTCTAATAAGCCAAATTTGAAGTCTGTGAGCCGTGTAGTGTTAGACAAGAAGATTTGCGAAATAATGCATTTTGAAAACCTTATTTTTGACCCCGTGACCCACTTATGCAACTAATCACAACCATTTGAACAATGTTGGTAGGGGACAACCCAGGGACCTTTTCTGTTGAGTTTGGTTAAATTCCCATTAGCGGTTCAAGGGAAACGTCGTTTGAAGTTTTCCTTATATAATTTAATGCAAAACTGTGAAATGGGACGGGGTCAATGTTGACCCTAGGGGCATAATTTAAACAATTTTGGTGGAGGACCACTAGATGATGTTACATGTATGTACTAAATATGTAAGCTCTGGGCTTTGTAGGTTCACACAAGAAGATCTTTGAAAATTGCATTTTTAAAACCTATTTTTGACCCTGTGACCTACATAATATTATGTAACCAATCAGAACCATCTGAACAATTTTGGTAGGGGACCACCCTGGGACCATTCCTGTTAAGTTTGGTCAAATTCCCTTAAGCAGTTCAAGAGAAGAAGTCGTTTGAATTTTCCTGATATAATTCAATGTACAATTTTATCCTCCAGGGGCATAATTTGAAAAAAAACTTTGGTAGAGGACCTCTAGATGATGCTATATACCAAGAATGAAAGCGCTGGGTCTTGTAGTTTGAGACAAGAAAATTTTTGAAAATTGCACTTTGAAAATATATTTTTACCCTTGACCTATTTAAGCAATCAACTGAAACGGTTTGAACAACTTTGGTAGGGGACCACTCTGGGATCATTCCTGTGAAGTTTGGTCAAAATCCAATGAGCGGTTTCAGAGGAAAAGTTGTTTAAAGAAATGTTCGATGCACGGACGAACGGACGCAGGGACGCAAGGACGGACGATGAACGACGGACAATGGGCCATCACAAAAGCTCACATTGAGGACATTTTCTTCAGGTGAGCTAAAAAGTAAAAAGTGTATAATCTGAAGTGCTGGGTATTCTATGTCTTATCACCATGTTAGTAAGCACATATTTATGTTTATTGTGAGGTGTATCGGTTATATTACGACAGGTATTGTTAGCACACTGATAGGATTTTGATTTCTTTTATAGTTCACGTATCTGAAATACTTTGTTTGACAGTATCTTTATTCAAAATTATTCATTTATTTATTCATTATATCAAATATTGATCAAGTCTTTCTTAAACTAAATTAAGTGTCGTTTCAATGAATTGACGTTTTAGGCTCTCCAAAACCAATGCTTTAACACAAGCATTCAAATTACGGGTATTACACCGAATGAAAATATGCAATTGCGTATTAAGTTTAATTATTAAATTTACGGAGAAACTGAATAGCAATCCACTCAACTGCCGTGTCCAAACAACGGTTATAAAAGTTCCGGCATTATTATAAGAAATCATGACCCATGATATTTGTGTGTCTTTTATCAAATTCAACTCTTAATAGTACATCTGTTGAACTGAAATATCAAGCAGATAAGTCTTTCAAGACAGGGCGTGCCATTTTAAATCATTTATTTGTATTGCTGTAATATCCACTGAACATGGATGTATTTGAATTACATAGACGCAATGTATTCAAGTATTGATCACAAAGAACTCCCTGTAAATTTTCTATAATAATGATCTATTGAACAATGGCACGTTTGTCGATAACTAAATGACCTAAATAGGAAGACATTTTTGAGTATTTTTTACAAACAGTTTTATAAGTACTTAACTTGCTCTTGTTTTTTAAGTAAATCTTTATATAAAGGCCAATTAAAATGCTTGCTTGTAACAATAGCATACCTTACTGATAGTTAACGCTAATACGGTTTACACTTTTTACATCTAATTTCGAAACTTCTGTAGGTAAAACAATTTTTTCAAGTAAACGCATACCATACCATGTTTTGTTTATGTATGTAATTTTCTGTGATGGTGTATTTTTAAACGTTCTCTTTTAAAAGCGGTAAACCATTCGTTATGGTGTGAAAAAAAATTAATTAATTCATAATACTTCAAAACTACCATATTTAACAATTGTTGCCAAGTTAATACACATGCTATGATTAACAGTCAATTAAAGATATATTTAAATTAAAATATATATCTACTTTTTTAACAAAAGTGTATATAAACAGATTATCTTTCAACATTCCATATCAATGTGTTCACCTCTCCGCGGATCAACGCGTTCTAATCTTCCTGTTTTACTTTAGTGGCTACCTTAGACAAAGGCGCATGCGCATAACCATTTGTCACTACTGAATGTTTTGTATTTGGCCCGTCTTTTTACTACACGATTGCCTGTAACACAGTAATATTTAACATACAGTGTATAATGTCACGTATGTAGCTACATGTATATTAATCTATGTTTAATAAACAATTTGCTAATAAAATATGTAATAGCTATACAAATAAATTATATAATAAGTTATTGTGATATATTTCGACTTTACCATCATGCCTGTCTGTTGATATTGTAATGTCGTCAGTCTCGTTTTACCTGTCCACCTGAGTTTTACTGTCATGTAAATATTTTCCAATTATTCCTTCAACATATAAAATACATAATTATAATGTTATATCACGCAACACGTACTGCGGTTTCGCAATGCAATTTCTTTAATATGTATAATGCAAACTCGCATTTATCCCCCCTAATATTACACATGCATATTCAGTATCTAGTGCATCCTACCCATGCAAGATACCCTCATTTAAGATACGATAAACGCAATGACAGACTGGGTCAAGTTCAAGAGTACGATGACAATACAGGCTGAAAAGACCCATTTATATACTTTACATAAGGCATGTACTTATTCGGTTAATGTTTTGATTCAGTAAACCTAACACATGTATAAAACCTGGGTTTCTTAGCCTTTATAGCTGTTTCATATCAAAATTTGTTGGATTTTCTCAAAACATTTATGAACATGTTTGTTCAAACTAGATTTGAAAGAGGCTTTCTCATAGTTTTAATGGATAGAAGACATATATTTATACACGGACATTGTGCCGCACAGTCCTTAACACGTACGTTAACACAAACATATATTGGTTTGTGAAAAATGTTCTTTGTGACATCGGTTCAGATCGCAGTTGAAAATTAATTTAATTTATGTTAAGCTAATTGGAATAAAGTTTAGACTAGCCTTAATTAAAGTTGTACTTTTATGGATTCTTTTTATTTCACAAATATAATCTATGATAATATATACATGTATGGCAATCCAACTTCAGAAAAAGAACTTATTTCGTGGGAATGATAGCATAGGAAATAGTGGCATATATTTATTTTGTTAAGTGTAATCTTAAGTGCTAAGCATGCCCTATCATCATGTTATTAAGCACATATTTGTGGTTATCATGAGCTGTATTTCTTATTCTACAAGCAAAGTCAACACACTGATAGGGTTGTGATATTTTTTATAGTTGACGTGTCTGAAAGACATTATTTTGAACAGTATCTTTTAGCAAAAAATATTCATTAATGTATTCCTTATTTTAATCAAACATTAATAAGTTTTCCTTAAGCGGAAGTGTCCTGTCAATCAATTGACGGGTTTTATTTCTACAAAATCGATACTATAACAGAAACATTAACGTTACTCGTATTACACCGAATGAAAATATTCAATTGCGTATTACTTTTCAATCATTAATTGTTCTGAAATAACTGAATAGCAATCCATTCCAATGCCTTTTCAAACAACGTAAAAAACGTTCAAAAATCACGAATCATTGTATTATTGTTAGTTTTTAAATAATTTAAATTGCTTCCCCGCCAATCAAAACCCTTTTTAAAGTATATGCTTGACAGTTCACACTTTGAAAACATCAAGCAGACACGTCATGCAACACCGGACGTGCATTTTATAGGTACATGTAATAGGTTTGTTGTAAAATGTTCCCATTGCAAATCACATGTTTGCTTTGATCTAATATCGAACGTACTAAGTATCAGATTACACAAGCGCATGCTATTTAAACATTGTAAACACATTATTCATTGTAGAGACAACTATCTATTACAATCATATATTGAACAATGGCAACTTTGTCGTTCAATGTAAAATTCAGAATGGCTAATTCAAATGATTGCGTTTAAGAATAGCATACCTTACCGAGGGTTAAAGCCAATACGGTTTACATTACTTTACAACTTTCAAAACTTCTTAAACTTAAAAACAAACAAATTTTAACAGTAAACGCATTTCATCAGTCTATTATGAAATTGTATTTTTATATTTTTTATGAAAACGCTCTCTTTTATTAAGGCAGTAATCCATTTGTTGTCATGTTTAAATGTGTCGATTAATATCGTAATACTTAAAAAATACCATATTGCAACACGTTGTACGAAATTAGTACATATGCTATGCTTAACAATCAATTGAAAGCGAATTTAAAATGTAAACCTAAATCTACTTTTTTTAAAGTATATATAAACATATTACCTTTCAATATTCCATATTACTGGGTGTACCGCTCCGCGCGTTAGCGTGTTCTTATCTACAAGTTCTACTATCGTGACTTCTGTAACAAGAGGCGAAGGCGCTATACCATTTGTCACTACTGACTGTTTTGTATTGGGTTCGTCCTTTTACCATATCAACTATATTTAAATACCACTAACGACGTCATTACAGAAACTGATCCTACTTAAAGTTAACGTATAGCAGTGTAACCTTCTCAGCTGTAAACGAACTAGAAAAGTGATCTTGTATATTAATTTTTGAGCCTTTAGATACTGTTCGTTCCAAAACTACAGACTTTTTGGAAATATAAACTTGATTTGAGGTACTAAAGTGTTACGATAAAATGACTTGGAATTGATTCTGAATATGAGATGCCAATGATAACAGCAAATTCGCTATAGGGGCTTTCCCTTTCATCAGTTTAATACGCAAATATATAGTGTATAACACATATGGGTACCTACAATAATTCACAGTCTTGTGTGCGAAAAAACATTATGATACAGTGTTGTATCATTATTATAATATGGAAAAGGACAGTAAATATTAATAATAAAATAGTGAATGATTTATAACATAATAATTCACTTTCATAATACATGTATTTACAACCAGTTGACAGGGTAATTTTTAAAGTGTTATTTAACATTACAGAAAAGAAATGAATATACAGAAAAGGAATAAAAAGATATGATGGGATCTTTCCCCATTTGCCTTAAATATATACTTATGAACAAAGAATAGTTTGTTAAATATGTTTATTGAAAGTACTAGGGCTATAAAAATCATTTAAGTTGTTTTAAATAGACGTCTTGTCAAGTCTTGTGATGATGGCTAACTAATAAGTACTACTACCAATGCCATCCCAGATGCGTTTGAGGCTTATATGCCTGTTTGGCGGCTATAAAATGTCGCCCCGCACTTCATCTTTTTTCTGTTCCTCAGGAATCATGGATTGTTTGTTGCTTACATTTAATAATGGAGTTCTGCTCATGAAAGCTCTGGGCCTTGTAGTGTTAGACAAGAAGAATTTAGAAAATTGCATTTTGAATACCTATCGTTTGACCCCGTGACCAACTTATGCAACCAACTGGAACGGTTTGAACAACTTTGGTAGAGGAACACACTTTGGCATAATGTTCAAGGGCACATAACTCCATAATGTATTGATGCCTGGACTAAAGACGTGTGTCTTTGTACACTTTGTGCATTTGAAAAGGTCATATCATAGTTTATCACATCACAAATATATGGATATCGTATTTGTAACATTGTATGAAGAAAGGAACACGCAACTGACCACCACCGGACTGACATTGTGTCTCCAATATACTCTGTGCCAAGTCATGGGAAAACCTGCATTAATGACAAAACTATATTTTTTTCAGTTTTTACATACATATTGTACATCAGACTGTGCTGAACAAATGCTAAACAATTCATGTAGCTAGCTTGTATAGGTGTTAAGATATCAGCATTTGAATAAGCACACTGTTGTGAAATTAAAACGTGACGTCAAAACAACATGGAAAGAAAATGACGTCAAAATAATCATTTTTAAGTTTAAATGACATTCTGAAAATGTACAAGCTAACGAATTCATATTAAACACTTTTTCTATAACTTTTTACATATCCTGTGTAACAATATCCAAAAAACAATCCTATTTGTTTATGTAAATACGTTAAATAGCTCTTTAACAGCAGCAACCCAGCATTTTTGAAAATAACACCTTGTTGCATACGAATGATTACCATAGCAACTATAGAATGTAGAAAAGCAAACAACTATGAGTTACAGAATCCTTATACATTGGGCGATATGTTAGCTGAATATTAAATCAATAAGAAACCATTGAAAATTTAGTCAATTTTGCATTGAAATATAAATTTATTGCTGTAATACAACTGAATGTCATTAATGCAGGTTTTGTCATGGCACGCAACACACTCTTTTTTAATATTTGTTTGTAAGCAATTAATACAACTGTATCAGTATTAGGGCTGGGACAATACGGTCCTTGCCGATATGATACGTATTCGATATAATATACATGTACCCGACTTAAGGTTTCAAAATTAAGAATTTTAGATTTCAACAATAAAGTTAATGTTTTTGGTAGATCTATACAGGGAATCCAACATATACCAGTGCTAAACCAAAATAATTACCAGTGTAGTGTGCTACATATTTTAATAACTTTTTAAAGTTCAACAAATTAAGATCGAACTTTGTATGCTATAGTAGTTTGCTTAATTTTATAAATATCAAGTGTGTTATATATCCAGGTGTATCGGTACAGCATGATGACCGTATCGATACATATCGGTTGACTTCTGTATCGATAGTGTACCGAAAGTGACTGTATCGTCCCAGACCTAATACAAATATGTTTAAAGGCAGCAAACAACTTTGACTTATCAGACAATATAACTATTTCCATACCATGATTTGGTAACTGGCTTGCGACTAACAACAGACAATCAAACAAAATGAAGAGAAGGGTGACTCCATTATACCCAATTGCAAACATTTTGATGGAAAAAACTTGTTATTTAAACTGTTAACATAACAAGGAGATCTAGTACTTACAGCTTTATACCGATCCTCAGCATATTCAAGTATTGACATGGTAAACGGGGGTTCCCTTTCTTCGGTTCCTAATAACAAAATGGCAACTTAATACTTGGAAATATTAAGAGAATTTGACAAAATATAATTAGGCTTTTATTTATATTTTCCAAATATTTTTTTAAATATTACATTATACATTATAGATGCAAATCTTGTTCTTTTTAACCATTTTTTAAGATTGTCAGTGTGGGGCGCGATTATACTTTTACATCATGTGTCCTTTTTAAGTTTTGTTTTAAATGTCACTTACAACATGTATGTTGTTTAGATTTCATGCACATGTTTTTTATTTATGCATTTGAGCTCTTGCATGTTGGTAAAATTAAGAGCCTTATTTTTCAAAAGGAAGGGTCTATAAGCAAGGCTTTATGGTCCCATATTAACCTTACCACTAAAATAGCAAGCATGCATGCGATATACGTATTTGTTATTAAAACCATTCTGACTGTCTTAATATTGTCCATTTAAAACTCAAGAATACATATGAGGAGTGTCGTGTGATTTTCGACCTTAATGACAATTTTTAAGATTTTTAATAATATTATAGTATGATTTAATCTCAACACGTTCGTGAAACCCATTTTTAATTCAATACTGAAAATTAGCAAAGTTATAGTAGTTTAAGTAACGTAATGTGTTGTTAATGTGTGAGTTCGATGTCAAAATATTGCGCGGCTTGTTTGCGTAAGGCGTCTTGCGGTAGTGCAGACGACATCTTAAAAGCAAACACAACAAAACTTGTCTAAACATATCTTATTTATATCGTTGAAAGACTGGAACAACTTTATTTAATTTGAGCGGAACAAAATTGGGATTCGTATTACACGCGTTAAATAAAACGTCGTCTTTATGCGATGGCATAATGAGCGTCTAGCGTTATTCACGCGCATAAAACACAATAATATATTCTTAAACATTATTGTAACGTCTTTTACTCAATTAAACCAAAAACACAGGAAACAATAGGAAACAATAATATTATTATTAAACACGCATGGTGACATTTGGCATGATGACATGCGTTAATAATCCATGCGAAAATCTTGATGACATTTAATTGAGTTTTACGCCGTCTTTTCCCGATGTCATTAAGATCGAAAATCACACAACGCTCCTCATATACATGTGTATTTACGTATCAATGGGTCATAGTGTACTGAAATATATTGAAGTTAAATTGTAAACAAGTGACATTGACATTGCTCTCATACATCCAAGAAGCAACCACAAGCTATATCCTAATTTAAGCAACACACTGACCAAATTTAGTGTCAATAGAAAACAGAAACCATACGTAACTATGTGAAAACTGAAATGTTATTTTTAGTGACCTTGACCTTGGTTACATACACATGTTTAGTTATCCCAAGCTGCCTCAATTTCGTAGCTACACATACATAATTCTAGCGCCAATAGGCCACAACATTCCCGAGTTATTGTGCGGATACTAATTGTGTATGGCCACCCGCCCACGTGCCGCCCGCCCGCCCGCCCAAAATAAATGAATTTGTCAAAATATTCTAAAGCAATAATTATGTTTTTACAGGTAGCATGCTATCATCGATGTGTAAGGCAAACACATGTTACTGTTTCATTAGGCAAACTACAACAAATTATCAAATGCTGCTTATAAAACAAGTTAATGTTTAAAAGAAAAAAACATCTTAAACTATTCTTAACATAATTCTGTCACCTCACCACTGGCCCAACCACTTTGAACAAGAAAAAACTATTTCACAATAGAAATCACATGCGAGCGTATTCACAATGCTCGGCACAAAAATTAAACATCAGCACTAATAACAACATTCAAAACAAGTGGATTATAAATTTATTGTGTGTATGGACACCAAGGTTCAACTACAGAATAACAATAAACTAATAATATTCATATGTTTTAAATTTTTAAAGAAAATTCGGGTCTCTCTTCTTGATAAAATGGCAAAAAACCTGGAAATTTATTCCAAAACAAAGATGGTGTCCATGACGCAAGTGTCTTTATCACCATATGTTTAAAATACTTTTTTTTCCAAGTATGTGTGACACTAGGCTTACATCTTATACAATATCATTATTGATAAATGTTGAATTTTGCGGTTTTGAGGAATTGAATGTGTTAAGTTACTTATTTCTCAAAGATTTGTATCCATGTTTGTTTGTCAAATTTGTCACGGACGTGCATACTGTTGGACGGTAGTGGTTTAATGGTTGTGGTGACGTGGCCAGTTGGATTTTCTTCATGCGAGTCAGTATACTTATTACCCCTGGTGGGGTCTTAGTCACAATGATAACAACATTTTGTTAGCTTTACTATGTTACAAGGAACTAGTTATGTATACGAACAAACATTGTGGGACGGAAAATAAATACCGAACTATAAAATACCACAACAACAAACTTCCAATGACATGTTAAATCTTTTTACACCATTTTCTATCAACCAACTAGTATTTCAAATACATTGTACATTTTTGTCATGTAAGATTATTAGCTAAATGGAAGATAGCCAAAGTGTGGGGTAATTTATGCATCTTTTTGCATTTGGTTTTATTAAAGAAATATGTCTGATCAAACTGTCATGGCTTAAAATAGACATCATGTCATACACCGTCAGAAACTAGAAGCTATTAGGAAACTGTAGATATGATGTTCTAAATAATCAAGAGAAGAGCACATCAAAAAACTGTCCAGCTACATTTACGCCATTTCAATGATGTTACATTTTTTGGCAAAAATAGTGGTATATTTTGGAAGATAAATGCTCCCAGCGAGACTATTTAACATAGCAGGCCCTTCATTTTGTCTACAAATTGCTTGGAGTAAGGGCAATGTAACAAGGTGCCTGGAAAACATTTTTTTGTTTTTGTGGGAAGGTTGGATTGAAGGTCAAGTGTTTTGATGCCGAACATTGTGAACACGCTCATGCACAACGGGTGAGCTCCGATCAGAGTAGGATAGCATGTTACACTTTTCCAAAAAAATAAAGTTCTTAGTACACTTATGAATTTTACTGAAAACCATTGTATAACTCTTCTCTGATATTTATTTCAAGTGGCAATAAGATTACAAGTCTAAAATATTTATAAATCACTGCTTCTTTATACACAGGTGAGTTAATCTTCGGGCTCTACATAACAAAAAAAATTGTTGTAGAAGAATAATTACAATCCACACTCTAAAAGACGATTTTTAAATATGGGGCCGTTTTAACCGAAAATTGGGGCCGTTTTGGACTGGGGTCGTTTTCGATTTGGGCCGTTTTGACTGGTAACTCTGTTTTCGCACTTGCGCAGTTCGTATCTAGTTCGGTCAGGGCAACGTATCCCAAATCCTAGCGAGGGTGGGCGCTAGATGTTCCCATCTAGTGTGTTCTTTAAACTTGCAATTGTTATAGATTATGAACCTTTCTTTTTACCCATGTATAGTGTCATATCAGAACATTCCTTGGTCATATTGAAAAATGGTGTCAAACATTGTTGTTTTACAATAGTATAAAGTCGGTAATGATTTAGTCAACCCTAACCTTCACGTCACGTGGTACTAGGCTTGGGCAAATATGACACTTTTTTAAAAAGTGCAAACCAAACGGGTGTTTTTTATGGCCAAATTGTGTGCTGAATCCAAATATGACCTTAAAAATGGTCAAGGATGATGTTTTAGGTTCACTTTTTGCAAAAAAATCAAAATGGCCGCCAAAATGGTTGCTTTCTGTTTATCATAGAGAAATCATTTTCACATCATACCTAAAAGTATGGTAATTTATAGATTGTTGTAGTTAATAAACTTATATCTGATATGAAATTCATCAAAAAGTGCATTAGAATGTTAGTTTAGGGTGACATCATTGAAAAATCAATGAAAATTAGGTATTTTATCATGTTTTGCAAGTCAATTTCCAAAAACTCAAATTTGCAGATAATAGCTACAACATCTTTTTGTTGGGTGAATGTCGAAAGTCATAAAATGATTTTTTTAGAAATATTTCTTTGTTAAAAATTATCAATAAATGTTTCATTATATCTTGAGAATTTTCTTTGGAATTTGTATGTACATGTAAATTAAAGTGAAAAATTGAGCTGAGATAAAAGTGATTGAAATAATGAGTGTAACATACATTTTCAAACCTAAATTATCATTTCTGACTATTATTACATATTTTTTATAGTTTAATTGCATTTATCATATACAACAGTCTGCAAGACTAATCATGAAGGAAATTAGTTCTTTATAATAAAATGATTCAAGTTTTGTCTGTTATAAGACTTTCTACACTGATTTTTGGTTGCTAAAATGTAAAAGCATTCTTAGAAAATACTCATTTTTACTATCAAAAAGTTTTTCAAACTTATTGTGTTAATACTCTGATCCATTTTATTAAAACAACTAAATATTTTTTTATCAAATCTTTAGGTTTGTTTTTCAAACTAATAATGAAGTTATACTACATGTTACATTGATTTTCTTCTTTGATAAGATTTTATCGATTTGCCAAAAAATAAATTTCCTGAAGATTGCAACAGTAAGATTTTACCAAATTCTTAAGCTTTTTAATACATTGCATTGAACATAGACTTTAAACTGTGATTTAAAAGTCGCAACATACTAGTGGCCAGTTTTAAAGGATTTACCGGGTAATGGATTTGGAGGCAAAGCAGAAAAAATGAATGGATATCTCAATCATAAAGAATCAATTATTGATTATGTTTAAGTCAGTGGTACTCATGTAGTTAAACACTCAAACTTCAACCTGGCCGTGTATCTGAACTTACCAAATTAGACAATAGAATACATATGTTTAGGGGCTCAACATGTGTTGCTACACATTAGAGGAAACATGTTTTATAGACAAATAGATACCTTTTAAGCACTAAGTTTACATAACTTGATGAATCAGGTAGACTTGATCAATGGAAATTTACAAAGGAACTCATATGAATGCGAAAATTCGTGGGAAATATAAGAAATCTTTCTGTTAACTGTACAGATGATGACTTATGATCAAAGAAAAAATAAATTTTGTTACATATTTAAAACAAAACGATATGTTTTATATTTTAATTGAACTTAAAGTTTGTGTTTTTGTTTTAAATAAACGGTTACATAAAATATGTCTTTTAAAAATGTAAAATGAAGTTATTTCTAATATTCTACCTCCCCTACTTATAAACAGAGTGTAAAATATAACTCTTGTTTTAAAATAATCTAAAATGGAAGAAAAGTAGTTTTGTGATTTATTTTATTATGTCATATTCTTAAATGTGACTATGTTTGTGATTTTACTGAATTGATGCAAATGTGTGTTT
>Ga0224511_10000626_pt1 | contig 17846 bp, 18 predicted proteins | sample SF_May12_sed_USG_2_FD_169988 | JGI IMG/M metagenome (GOLD analysis project Ga0224511, IMG submission 169988) | Sediment microbial communities from San Francisco Bay, California, United States - SF_May12_sed_USGS_8_1 | ecosystem: Environmental > Aquatic > Marine > Sediment | place: USA...
TTTGAAGAAAACAGCATCATTGAAGAATCCGAAGACTGGCTCTGCGCTTTTGGCCCTGCTGCCAATATCAACGTCAACACCGCACCCACAGAAGTGCTAGAATCTCTGGCAGCAGGAATTAGCGAAACAGTTGCTGCTGATATAATTGCAAACAGACAAACAGCACCTTACGAAACAATGAATGATTTTCTGACTATAAATAATCTTTCTACGATTCTGACAGATACCAACGGACTTTCTGTCAATAGTGATTATTTTTTACTCGAAACCGAAGCTAAAATTGGTCCCGCTAGAACATTGATGTATAGCATTATCCAGAGAGAGGGTGATGGCAACACAAAGGTCATCTCACGATCACAGGGAGCTTATTAGTGGCTGATACTCTACTCATTCATTTCAATCCGGCACAGGCAAACAACGCCACCTGGTCACTGGTCAATGCCGCAGGCGAACTAACCAGCATGCTATCTCATGGCTCACTCAATGATGCATCCGCCATTGCAGAAAAACATAAAACCATTGTTTTACTCGATAGCACTGACATTCACCTTGATTCAGTCAAACTACCTGTCAAAAACCAGCAAAAACTATTGCGTGCCATTCCTTTCGCCCTGGAGGAAAAAATTGCCGACGATATTGAAGAGCTACATTTTGTCGCTGGCAAAACATCCAGTGACGGTCGCACACCAGTTGCTGCCATCAAACATGAAACATTGAAAAATATTCTCAATAATCTGAAAGTATCCGGCATCAGCCCTGTCGCCCTGATTCCAGACAATCTCTGTCTCACTGCTAACCAGAATCAATGGGCAGTTCTCTTACAGTCTGATCACAGCACACTGCAATTTAACAACTTCAATGCTGGTGAGTTTGACCGTGATACACTGCCACTACTCATTAAATCAGAATTGCAACAGACAGATCGAAAACTGCCTGAAAAAATTATCATTTTCAGAAAAGATGGTGATGAATCAACAATAGAGGATATCGAAGAATCTGTTCCAGATGAGGTTGAATTAATTCAGGTCAGTTATAACACTCATCCACTGGTTATTTTTTGTGGTCAATACAAACAGGCGCTGACACTTAATCTTTTACAGGATGAATACAAACCAAAACAAAAGAGCAATATAAACTGGCAGCGTTGGCGACTAGCAGCATCACTTTCAACTATTTGGTTGTGCCTGAATCTCAGTATAACCAGTATGCAATACAACAAATTTGAAGAACATAATAAAAATTTACAAACTGAAATTGATAGCATATACAAAAAATCCTTCCCAAAAAGCAAACGGATTGTAAATGCTCGAGTTCAGATGGAACAAAAACTAGATGAGCTAAAGGGCATGGGCAAAGGAGGGTCAGATACTAGCTTAATAACCCTGCTTTCAGATTCAAGCACAGCATTGTCCAGTGAAAAATCAGTCGTCATTCAATCTATTAACTACCGCAATAATACCGTTGATTTTGAAGTGACTGGTTCTAACTTACAAAATATTGAACAATTAAATAAAAAACTTAATAATGCTTCTTTGAAGTCTGAAATTATTTCATCATCTTCAGAAAAAGACAACGTTAAAGGCAAGATTCGCATCAAGCGCATTAATCCATCATGAATCAGCAACTCGATACACTTAATCAATGGTATACCAGCCTGCCAGGCCGTGACCAAAAACTGCTAATTGCCACTATAGCATTTCTCCTGGCCACGCTATTTTATCTCTTGATATGGGAACCTGTACATCAGGGCCGAGATCTGCAACAGCAAAAATTAAAAACACAGCAGGATATATACAGCTGGATGCAGTCAGCATCTAAAGAAGTCGAAGCACTTAAACGATCTGGCATTAAAAAAGTTTCCAGCAATCAACCCATTGCTTTAATTCTTGAAAATAGCGCGAAGGTTTCTGGATTAAAAAAGCATATCAACAAGATCGAGTCATCTGGAAAAAATGGCGCACAGGTTAAAATAGACTCAGCCTCTTTTGATCAAATTCTGGTCTGGCTGAATACTTTAGAAAAACAGCATGGCGTCTCCATCACCACTGCCAATATTGAACGCAACACTGAAGCCGGCACTGTTAGTGCCCGTCTTTCTTTTGAAAAAACATAATGAAAATTAAATATTATCTGATTACAGGCATATTGGCTCTATCTCTTTTTTTAATTGTTAATACACCTGCCGCAATTGTTATAAATGCAATCCAGGACAAAATCCCTCAAATTAAATTCCAAAATATCGCCGGAACGCTATGGCAGGGTTCAGCAAAACAAATCACCGTACAATCGAAACACGTCTTTAAAAATGTAGACTGGTCTATTTGTGTTTCCCATTTACTACTAGCAGAAGCCTGCATTGAGCTTGATACTATGTATAACAATAACCCATTAAGTGGTCAGTTTAGTATTGACCTTAATAACACTGTACAGGCAAAAAATATTAAAACAGCAATCAGTGCACAGGCACTGAGTCAAATTGTCACCTTACCAATGGGTGAAGTTGCTGGTGATATTTCAGTTGATTTGATAAATTTAAACTGGCAACAGGGGCAGTTGCCCTCTGCAACTGGCGTTATAAAATGGGATAAGGCCAGTATCACCATTACTGAAACAGCTCAATTGGGCGATATTACAATCACCTTGACCGAATCAGAAAATAATCCAGTCAATGCCGAAATCTCTAATAAAAATGGTCAACTTGCCATAACAGGCACAGCAATTGTTCAGCCTACAAACGATTACAGTATTGATTTAACACTGACGCCAAATAACAAAGCTAGCAAAAATTTAAAAAGTAGCTTAAGCATGTTTAGCAAACCACAAACTGATGGCCGCTTTATTGTAAAAAATAGCGGCAACCTTAAACAACTTGGACTAATGTAGAGAATCATCGATGCTCACGAAAGACGATTCGAGTGAACTAGAAATCACCACTGAAAACAAGTGCAGTTTTTGCACCACTTCAATTTGTTGTACTTATGTGACCCAACATCTGGACACACCAAGATCCAAAAGTGATTTTCAGCAATTACTCTGGCAGGTTTCACACGACAATATCAGCATATATAAAGACGAAGACGGATGGACATTATTAGTCAGCGGAAAATGTCAGCACTTACAAATTAATGGTGATTGTGGCATCTATCACACACGCCCTGAAATTTGTCGTGAGCACACCAATGATTATTGTGAATATGATGCCCCATCAGAAGATGGTTTTGATTTGTATTTTAAAAATTATGAAGACTTGCTAGCCTACTGTAAAAAACGTTATAAAAAATGGGACGATCAGTTTAAAAGTTAGCCAGGCAAGACGTCTTTAAAACTGTGCACTGCATGATAATGCTGTGTCTCAACATTATCAGCCTGACTATCGGGCTGTAATATTGCCAGCAAATATTTAATACCATAGTGTTCTGCGCTTTCCAGCACCTCCAGATTATCATCGATCAGCAGCGTCTGCTTAGCATCAAAGACTTCTATCTCATTTAGTGACTGCCAAAAACCCTCATGCTCCTTCGCCATGCCAAGGTCATGAGCATTGATCATACGATCGAAATACTCATCCAGTCCTGTTTTTTTCATTTTTAATGACAGACTGGCTGGATGCGCATTGGTAACCAGAACGATACGCTTGCCCGCATCTCTCATCGCCTGTAAAAATTCCCTGACTTCTGGGCGCACTGCAATCTTGTGCGATACCTCATGCTTCATCTGTTCAATATCCAGGTCTAACTTACGCGTCCAGAAATCCACACAGTACCAGTCCAGACTACCTTTAGCTGCTTTATAGTGCCCCATCAAGGTATCACTCGCAGCATCGTGGCTTAGGTCATGCTTTTCAGCAAAACAACGCGGAACATACTCTAACCAGAAATGATTATCAAAATGCAAATCCAGCAGGGTGCCATCAAGATCAAGAAAAACCGTTTTTATATTTTGCCAATCCAGATAGTTTTTCATAAAAGTCCTCAATTACAGACAGAAAATCAGGAATTATAGTAACATCCCCTTTTCTAAATTTATTAAATCAAAATAATGTCAGGCCACGATCATGTCAGAACCCCTTAATCTTGAATACTTATGCAAACAATGTATAGAAATCGCGCGTGATGCCGGTGCAAGAATACTGGAAATCTACAACAGCGACTACAATATTGAAGAAAAAGAGGACACATCGCCCTTAACCGACGCCGACCTGGCTGCACACAATACCATTGTTAAAGCCCTGACGGCTTTAACACCTGATATTCCTATTCTGTCTGAAGAGTCCGCCACACTACCCTTTGAAGAACGTCAAAAGTGGCATACCTACTGGCTGGTTGATCCACTTGATGGCACTAAAGAATTTATAAAGCGCAACGGCGAATTCACAGTCAATATCGCACTCATTGATAATCACAGGAGCATCATCGGTGTAATTCATGTTCCCGTTCTGAACATCGATTATTTTGGCTGGAAAGATGGCGGTTCTTTTAAAATAGAACAAGGTGGCGAAACCAGGGCTATACATGCACGTCAGCAGGCAGCTGATAAGCTGGTTGTAGTTGGTAGCCGCTCACACGGCTCAGACCAGTTACAGGCTTACATGAAGAACCTGGGGGATTCTGAATTACTGAGCATGGGTAGCTCACTCAAATTCTGCCTGGTTGCAGAAGGAAAGGCTGATCTATATCCCAGGATTGGGCTTACTTCGGAATGGGATACAGGTGCTGCACACTGCATCGTCGAACAAGCTGGTGGCCACGTCACCAGACTGGACATGTCAGACCTTAGTTACAACACCAAAGATAGCCTGCTTAATCCCTTTTTCTTTGTTTTTGGCGACAACAGCAGGGACTGGTCATCTTACCTTCCGCCAGAAACAGACTGAGCGACTACTGTCTTCTTATTGAGAATAAATAATTAATTTTTTAGCAGCTTTGCTGCCTTCTACGATCAAAGGCAATCATTGAGCCATTATCATCCAGTAGCGGAAAATCTCTCTCATCACCAAGTCGCCTTTCATGTTTACCCATGTTAATACTTTCGTTAAACCATGAATTAGACTTTTTCTTCGATGCTGTTTTTTCCAGCCTGGTATATTTAACAGAATTCACTACATTCCTGCGCCGCATCCATAACACCAGGGCAGCGGTTATCATTAACATGGTTGATGGAAAATATATCAGCCGTGACTCCACCACTGACAAACAGAACAGGCTTACACTGATATAAAAATACGGTAACAAACGATAAATTGACTTTGGTAACATAATCCCTCCCTTTTACAGATGTTTTGTCATCTGCTTCTCCATATACAAAAACTAGCTTTAAGATGCGTTTATACTTTACACCATTACCAGATCTAGGTAAATTCAAACACGTCTGAAGATGATCTAATAAGGAATATAATGATAATCACCTTTTATGGTGTTCGTGGCTCAACACCCACTCCCGGACCAACAACAGTCAAATACGGTGGCAATACTTCCTGCATACATATAGCGCTGGATAACGGTCAGGATGTCATTCTTGATGCTGGCACGGGAATGAACAAACTGGGTAAAAAACTATTTAACACAACTACTCCCATTAACATCATCCTTTCACATGTCCACTGGGATCACATTCAGGGTTACCCATTTTTTGAGCCCATCTTCCAAACTGACCGCCAAATTGATGTATTTTCAAGTATCGAATCTAATGACCACGCTCCCGGAGCACTGTTTAAACAGATGGATGGCGTTAATTTTCCAGTAACACTCAATGAACTGCCCTCACAGAACACCTGTATTTTTGATGATGTTGAAAGCATCTTGCAACAACGGGACATTCACGTTACAAAAAAACCACTGAATCATCCAGGTGGTGGCTCTGCCTACCGGTTTGAAGAAAATGGCATGAGCTGCGCTTATGTCACCGACAACGAACTTGAGCCCCCTGAAAATATCCACACCACCTATGATGATTGGGTGGATTTTCTGCATGGTGTCGATGTACTAATTCACGATGCTCAATATACCGAAGATGACATGCCACATAAGCACGGCTGGGGGCATTCATTAATCTCTCAGGTACGACAACTCGCCATTGATGCCGAAGTTGGTACATTGGTAATGTTCCATCATGACCCTGATCGCAGTGACGCAGAACTCGATGAGATTCAAATTGAAAACGCAGCTCATTTCAAAAACAAACGCAACCCAGCTAAAAGTATTTGCGCTGCCGAAGGTATGCAGATAAAACTATCCAAACCCATTATCGGCAGTGATACACTAATCGAAATTCTCTAGCGGTATTTATTAATATGAAAATTCTTGTCATCGGTGGTGCTGGTTACATCGGTTCACACATGGTTAAGCAGCTTGCTTTATCGAATCACGAAGTTGTTACCCTGGATAATTTAAGTTGCGGCTATAAGGATGCAGTTAAATACGGCGAACTGGTTATCGGTGATCTTGGCGACACCAATGTTCTTGATCAGCTTTTTAGCAAACATAAATTTGATGCCGTGATGCACTTTGCTGCATTTATTGAAGTCGGCGAGTCGGTGATAAATCCTGCAAAATATTATCGCAATAATGTATCCAATACACAGGTGCTTCTGGATGCCATGGTTAAACATGGTGTTGAACATTTTGTTTTCTCATCCACTGCCGCTATCTTTGGAGAGCCGCAATATACCCCCATCAATGAAGCTCATCCGCAAAGCCCTATTAATCCCTATGGCCGCACTAAATTAATGGTTGAACATATACTGGAAGATTACGACAAAGCTTACGGCTTAAAATCAACCTGCCTGCGTTATTTCAATGCAGCCGGCGCCGACCCTGATGGAGAGCTGGGTGAACGCCACAATCCTGAATCACATCTTGTACCTCTCATACTACAGGCCGCATCAGGACGTCGAGAAGATATTAAAATATTTGGCCAGGATTACCCTACTGACGATGGCACCTGTGTACGCGACTATGTTCACATCAATGATTTGTGCGAAGCCCATTCATTAGCGCTCTCCAGGATGCAAAAAACAGGCGCTAGCGCTCGCTACAATCTGGGTAATGGCAAGGGATTTTCTGTACAGCAGGTTATCGATGCAGCTAAAACTGTATCTGGTAAAGATTTTAAAGTTGTTATTACAGATAAACGTGCAGGCGACCCTGCTATTTTGGTCGCTGATTCAACACTGGCTAAACATGAACTCAACTGGAAGCCAGGTTTTGATCAACTGGAAAGCATTATTGAAACAGCATGGCAGTGGGAAATAAATTTTTTAATGCGGTAATAAAGCATTACGCAAATCATAAACAATACGATGAATATTGTGACAACGCGCGCACACGGTCACGGCAATCTCACCCATTAGTTTCTGACTATCTTTAACTTTACCTTTAGCAATATTTTTCTGTAACGCTTTAAGGTTCTGCTGAGTCACCGTACCCAATATACGTTCTCGTGGATACTTATCTTTATGGCAAGCATTACAACTATCACCCAAATTACGTAATTGACTAGTAAGATCATCAGTCGCTTTTAAGGCCATTTCTTTACGGCCATCATCCAGGGCAATTAAAGCTCGATTAAGTGATCTGGATAAATCTTCCATGTTGTCTTCAAAGCTATATTCAGCACCATTGAAGGCTTTAACTTTTATCTCATCATAACGGGGCGCTCGGTACATGGCAGTCACCAACGGCTGGTATTCATAGTGGCAATCATCACAGGTGCGCTGAATCATTTTTAGTGTTTTAGCCACTCGAGCTGTATCGCCTTTTTCTGCAAACATCTCAAGCTCAGGCAATAAGCGTGGTTTAATTTCTTTTTCCCACTCGGGCACCATATCGCCAATTTTGCTGTAATCCCTTTCCAGACGACTAATCCATTTGGCCATGCCGGCCTGGTCATTTAATCTGGCATTTTCACCAATAGCCTGCATTTCTCGGCGTAGTTTGAACATGGTGTGCAACCACACCTGTCGCTTATTGGCTGGCTTGTACCATTTCTCCAGTGATTCAGGGGGTACATCAAGACTAACGGCATTACCTGCATAAATAGGCATGGCGCCTGCGAAAAAGGTAAAAAACAGGAATGTAGGGAGAAACTTCATAATATTACAGAGCTATGGAAACAGGGTGTTGATGATACTATAAGTCACACTATTATCATCAAAAGAATTCTGCTATCTAGCCATAAGCCAGGCTTTCTTCTGACGTAGGTCATTGGCTTCCTGGCCACTTACCGTTATGATTTCGCCGATCAATAATGAGGTGTTTTAATGAATATTAAAGAATTTATGGCGCAAGACCACAATGACTGCGACCAGCTTTTTGCTGATGCTGAAAATGCCGTTTCGAAAGAAGACTGGCCCACCGCTACCCAGGCGTTCAATGACTTTGTCCAGGCCATGGAACGACATCTTGGCATGGAGGAAAATGAACTTTTCCCGGCATTTGAAGAAGCTACCGGTATGACCATGGGGCCTACAGAGATGATGCGCTCAGAACATGACCAGATGCGGGTACTTTTTGTCGAGATGCGTGATGCTATGGAACGCCAACACAGTGACAACTACCTCGATATTTCAGAAACACTATTGATATTGATGCAACAGCATAATATGAAAGAAGAACAGATCTTATACACCATGATGGACCAACATTTATCGGAAGATAGTGATCGCTTTCATCAGCTATTTCAGGATATGGGCGACCGATAATGCCAACCGAGGTTTTACTGGATGTTAGTGAGCTTGAACCACCAGAACCTCTCACCCTGACGCTGGAAGTAGCGGAGCAATTACAGGCAGGTCAATATATACGCATGCTGCATCGACGCGAGCCATGCATGCTTTTCGGTAATCTTGATGACAACCATTTCAAATACCACCAACGCAAAGGAACTACATCTGCAGTTGAAGTATTTATCTGGGCTGAAAATGACGCTGTAGCCGCTGCTGCAGTAAAAGCTATTATTGCTGATAACAATACGACTTCTAAATAAACTTTATGCACGCCAACCTTTCCCTACAGCAATCTCCACCATTTTCGGTACCCGCAATATTCCTGGTTTGTGCTCCCTTATTCGGACTAGCCGCTGCCTTAGTCATGCTCTGGCATGGTCCTGAAATGATCACCCACCGCTGGACAGCAGAACTACTCGCCGTTACCCATTTCATCACCCTGGGCTTTCTTGCCATGAGCATGCTCGGTGCCATGATGCAATTAATACCCGTATTAATGGGCACGGTTATTCCACACGCCGTTCTTTTTAGCCGGCTCATTCATCTGCCATTATTTCTGGGCACTACCTGTCTTGGCTTTGCATGGATTGCAGGGATCAAAATATTATTTATCACAGCGATGATATTATTAGGCTTCTCGTTCAGTATTTTTATCCTGGTTGCCATCGAACGTTTAATACGCTCAAAAAATAGGCACGTAACACACAGCATGATGATGCTGGCATTATTCGCATTATCAATCACCATTGGCCTTGGACTTTATCTCACAATGGGATACACATGGCAGGCATTTCCGCTGGCACGCCATCTAACCAATTTACATCTCAGCTGGGGGTTATTGGCGTGGGTAGGCCTATTAATTATAGCCGTCGCCTATCAGGTCATTCCCATGTTTCAAATTACTGATGAATACCCTGCTATTCATCAACGTTGGATGGGCTGGTTATTATTTACTAGCATCATCATCCTGAGCGCGGCTTATCACTGGCAACTAGAAATGATAAAAACCATTTCTGAAATCATACTCAGTATCTGCTTGCTCATCTTTTCACTCACCACTTTATGGGTACTGCAAACTCGGCGACGAAAAATACCCGACCTCACCATGAAGTTCTGGCAACTTGCCATGTTAAGTCTGGCAATCCTGATTTTTCTCTGGCTGCTATCAACCCTGTTTAATTTCAAACTCCCTATATTACTACTCGGGGTATTATTTATTTATGGCTTCGCCATGACCACCATCACTGGCATGATGTATAAAATCATCCCCTTCATTATCTGGCTGCACCTGAGCTCACGCAATAAAAACCTAAGAACCCAGGGGGAAAGAGAATCACAGGTCAAAGTGCCTCACATGCGAAAAATAATTCCCGAGGCTGCTGGTTTCTGGCAATTCAGAATTCATTTTATAAGTTTAATAATACTTTTTTTAGCCACAATCTGGCCCGCCTGGCTGTATTATCCTGCCACTTTATTCTTTGCTATTTCCCAGGCTTTTTTGCTCTACAATTTATTAAAAGCTGTACTTTTTTATAATGCAAAACTCAATGAATTAAAAAACTAGAAAACCCCATAAGCACTTATTTTCCACTATAAAAATGTCGACATTCTTTACTCTAAAATGAGTTCCATTATCACTTGAACACCATTTTATTCTTTTATGTAACAAGTATCACATTACGTATGTAACATTGGTCACACAGTATTTGTAACATTAATCACATAAAATTGATTTTTTACAAACCCAAACTAAATCAGTCATTTACATCATTAAAAATGACGGAATTATTAACATTTTTTGTTAAAAGTTTTTTTGATCGATTCAGAAAACTTACTCATCACAGCTAAAACCTTGTTGTTATTATAAATAATATTTTTGGCCTGCTTTGTGCATTAGAACTATCAGACGCTCTAAATGCGCATAAATTATAAAAAATTTCAAACAAAACGAGGAAGAACATATGAAAAAATCATTACTAGCAGCATTAGCTGTAGTATCAGCTGCATCATTTATGTCTAGCACTGCTTTTGCTGGAAAATACGGCATGGACCTACCCAACCCAAATCCAGAAGCTTTGACGGTTGTTAATTCAATTTCTGAAGTTAATGGCGCTGTTGGCGGCATGACTGAAACAGCTATTCTTTACCCTATTGCAGGCACAGTTAACGCAACTGTGACTAATATGAAGACGGGTGAAACTTTGGGCACGGTTTCACAGACAGGCGATATTTCAGCAACAGTAGAATTCCCTTTCAGTTTCATGGGTTTAATGGGTGATTGGAGTGTTCTACCAGCAACTCTACCCTGGACAATGCAAAATGATTTCACCATGAACATTGGTGGTTCTACATTCAACATTATACCAGGTGCAGATTTGACAGGTCGTGCTTTTATAGCTACAGGCCCTGCTGAAGTTACAGGCACAACACCTGAAGATATGACAATGGCTTTACGTATGGCGGGTTGTGCTGGTGTTGCCGAAACATCCGGTGAAGGCGACTACGCTGGTCAGGTTGGTTCTATCTGCATGAACGGTACTTTCACTTTTGACATGGCATTCAATGGTGTTGGCGTATCGAACTGCACACTTGCATTACACACTCCACTTCAGTAATGAAGTGATCTGATTCATTTTTGTTTTTATAAACAAAAAATCAGTATTGAAAAAGAGGCGGGCATTGCTCGCCTCTTTTTTGTTTAAAATACGCTTTCTCAATCATCAATTAGATCAATATCATGAGCCATTTAGAATCAGCCATCGAACAAATTAAATCAAAACCAGAAACTACAGAATTCAAAGCCGTCATTGATATCATTGATCAATACTATGATTACACGGCCACTCAATTTCAAAATGGCCCCAATGATGACTGCACCATCAGCAAAGCCGGTGAAAATGAAGGTTCCTGCAAAATCTTCGCCTTCGCCCAACTACACCAGTTAAATAAAAATCAAACCCTGAACTGTTTTGGTCGATACTATCGAGATGATGTTTTAGAACATCCCAACAATACAGATCATGCAAACATTCGCAGCTTTATGAAATATGGATGGGAAAATATATCGTTTGAAAATGATGTATTAAAAGAACTCAAACAATGAACACTGATTTAAACTTAACACTCCTTTTCACTAAGAATTTTTTCTCTCGCTTTTTCATAATCTGATTGAGCAATAACCCCAGCTTCACTCAACTTACGTAAATATTTTAATTCACCCATCAGTCTTTATTTCGTAGTGACACCAGTTCTGTGATGCGCCTTATTTATACTCTGATTCAATACACTAACAAATATTTTAAAAGTCTTTTCTTTGGGAAAAGAAAATAATTCAAATATAGGCACCTGACCAAAACTGCTCTTATATACAGTTTTACGTTTAGTTTTATTGTAAGAAATAAGTAAAGCCACCATAGCAAGAACAATACCGGCAGGCAACATTGCCTGATGCTCAAAACCCAGGTAACTATACTCACTCTCATAAATAACAGCAAAAGCTAGAACCATAAACAGCAATGCAGTGAATAACCACCTCCAGGCAATATAACGTCTTATTTCTGGTTGGTCAGAAATATAAGTTAAATTAGTGGTACACACCGCAACGCTTTGACTCCTGAAACGCTTTGTTTCAAAACCCTTCGGATTACAATTTTCCAGGCAATAATTGAAATAGATATCATCAAATATCGTGAATACACGCTCCACACCTTTGATTTTACCCTGCACATACTCAAGCTCAACATGATCCGGGACTTGACTAAGATCATCATTATCAAGCCCTGCTTCCAGGACAGTTTCAAGACTACCAGCACCTAAAATACCAACCATAACAAACCCCATCCAATAAAATACTACATTTCCTAAATTAATCTGGTTCAAGCATATAACTTATACCAACTGATCAAAGAATTAAATCTAGATTCAACATAACAATAACCAAATCTGGGCAAATTTACCTGGAGTAAATTTGTAGGGAAGTAGAATTTCTAGAAAAACCTGAAACGGGCATTCCTTATAAGACAGTGGAAACAAAAAAATGCCTTATCAATTTAATTAAAAACAATATAAAACCTGTAGCGACATAGATATAGCTGCATTTCTGCTATTATTTATGCATTTACAATAATTAAATCAATTACAGATGAAAAAGGAAGATTTACAAGTTTTTTCTTCATCCCCAATCCGGGATCACACCATTGAATCAAATCAATACAGAATAAAAATATGGACTTTGATAATGATTACTATCTGGTCATTATCTATCGGCATGTCTTTTCTATGGAACAACCAACAGGTTAGTTCTCTTGCAATGGAACAGGCACATTCTGAGCTCAGAGCCAGCTTTTTTAAAGACCTAACATTTCGCCAATGGGCTACAAAGCACGGCGGTGTTTACGTTCCCGTAACCGAAGAAACTCAGCCTGACCCCTACATAGCCTATATTCCTGAGCGAGATGTAACCACACCATCCGGACGCATACTGACATTAATTAATCCTGCACTTATGGTTCGACAGTTTAATGAAATGTCCAATAAGAGCAGTAAAACACAGGGGAATATTAGTAGCCTGCGTCCACTAAATCCTCGCAACAAACCTGACCCATGGGAAGCCAGGGCGCTTCAGAAATTTGAAACAGGCACAAAAGAGATTACTGAAGTTTCAGATATTGATGGTAGCCCCTATTTGCGCCTGATCCGGGTATTAATAATGTCAGGAAAATGTCTTATCTGTCATCAGCATCAGGGTTACAAAGAAGGAGATATTGCCGGTGGTGTTAGCGTGTCCGTACCGCTGTTTAAACTTGAACAAACTGCGAATAAAAAAATCACTCAAATTGGTATTGGTCATACTATATTATGGTTTCTTGGTATTGCTGGCATTTTATTTGGTAATCGCAAACTGAATCAGGGTATTGCAGAAAGCAATTTTGCCTACAAAGCCTTAGGTGAGAACGAAGCACGCACTCGTTCTATTCTCAGTACTTCACTCGATGCCGTTATTGCCATTAATTCAGCCGATATGGTAATTAACTGGAATCAACAGGCTGAAGCTATTTTTGGCTGGTCTGCAGATGAAGCTATAGGTCAAAAGCTCACTGAACTTATCATTCCTCAACAATATCGTAAACAGCACCTACAGGGTATACAACTATTTCTCGATACTGGAGAGGGGCCGCTATTAAATAAACGCATGGAAGTTACAGCACTTAAAAGGAATGGTGATGAGTTTCCTGTGGAGCTGACTATTGCACCGATCATAATAAAAGGGAAACAGGCTTTCAGCTCATTTATTAGGGACATCAGTGAACAAAAGAAAGCCGCTGAGCAGATTAATAACGACTATCACTCGCAACGTGTTATTGCATCTGTTCTTGAGATCTCCACACGCTCAATATCATTTAAAGAAAAGCTTGAACGATCGCTGGATGCCATACTGTCCACTCCCTGGCTGACTTTGCAGGGAAAAGGGATGGTGTTTATTGTTGATCATCATAACTCCGATCATCTAAATCTTTTTGCACATCGTGGTATTACTGAAGCCAATCAAACTAAATGCAGGCATGTTATGTTTGGTGAATGTTTATGTGGAACAGCAGCTCAGACTCAACAAACAGTTTTTGCTAGCGGCCTTAATGATGATCACACAATAAAATATGACGGTATGGAAGAACACGGTCATTACTGTATGCCAATTAATTCTGAGGACAAACTTATGGGGGTTCTCAATCTGTATCTGGATCATGGTCATGAAGTAAATGATAATGAATTAAATTACCTCGAAGCTATTACTAACACCTTAGGGAATATCATTCAGCAGCACCAGCACGAGGAAAAACTTAGATATTACGCCTATTATGATGAATTGACCGATCTCCCCAATCGCACATTATTTGTTGATCGCTTAGATCAATGCATTAAACAAACAACACGACATTCACCATATATGTATGCGGTATTATTTCTTGATCTTGACCGATTTAAAAATATTAATGATAGTCTTGGGCATAGCGTAGGTGACCAGGTACTAAACCATGTTGCTGAACACCTAAAACGATGTGTTAGGCAAGTCGATACTGTGGCACGATTGGGTGGTGATGAGTTTGCAATTCTCCTGGACGGTATTGATGATATCTCTGACGCATATCGCACGGCTAGTCGCATCCATCAGGAGCTGGTTAATCCGTTACCACTGAGGCGCCATGAAGTCTACACTTCAGCTAGTATCGGTATTGTTCCTGGCCTCAAAACCTACAAAATTCACAATGATTTATTACGTGATGCAGATATCGCTATGTATCGAGCCAAACAAAAAGGTAATGGTCATACTGAAATGTTTGATGAAAAAATGCATGCCCATGCCGTTAAAATATTAAGCCTTGAAACTGAATTACGCCGAGCCGTGGAACGACAGGAATTTTGTCTTTATCTGCAACCAATCATATCAATAAAACATAATCGGATTATTGGTTTTGAATCTTTACTACGGTGGAATAATCCAGAACGTGGTCTCATATATCCAGATGAATTCATCCATGTGGCAGAAGAAACTGGACTTATTAACGAAATCGGACTTTGGGTGTTACAGGAATCATGCAGGAAAATTAAGCAATGGAATAACAGTTATCCTGAACATAAATCACTTTATGTCAGCATTAATTTATCTCCAATTCAGTTCCTCAGAAAAGACCTGATTTCGCAAATAGATAGTTATCTTCGATCTATTTCATTTGACAATGCTAATCTACGTCTGGAAATTACCGAAAACATATTAATGGAAAACCCAGAAACAGCTGCACAAATTCTTCGTGATCTAAAAAATCGAAATATTCGTTTATATCTTGATGATTTTGGCACAGGGTATTCTTCGTTAAGTTATATACATAATTTCCCATTTGATGCCCTAAAAATTGATAAAAGCTTTGTATCTAAACTTGCCACAGGACGCGAACATATAGGCATGGTAAAAACCATTATTGCTGTAGCAAATAATTTTGATATGGATATCATTGCAGAAGGCGTAGAAAGTAAAGAAGAGTTATCAATATTAAAAAATCTGGGTTGTTACAATATTCAGGGACATTATTTTTCTGTCCCGGTGACTATAGATGAAGCTGAAAAAATGCTAACAAACTTTGTTTTAAATAACGATTAAAGTATTTTTAAAAAATACTCCATTAACTGTACTATTTCCAACACAAAATTTAGCCGATCTAATATTCTTTAAAATAGTGATATCAGCCAGATCTAGACTAAATTATCCGGGAGTAAATTTGGACATACCACATTTTCTGTTGCATAAGCCTAAGATCAAAGTACAAGGATATGCCGAATAATTGAGCCAAACCTGTTCAATTCTGGGCAAACCTAGTAATAAATAAATTGGAAAAATATAGAACAAAGGGATAAAAATGGTGGCCGAACCTGGAAAAAACTGTCTGGAACAGTTTTTCGCGTAGCCCGAAGGGTGAGGCTCATGGACGAGCCGAACAATTTAACCAGACTGGTTCAATTCGAATCAAGTCTTATGATATTTATATTATGGAAATGTACAACAGGACAAAAAGTGGTGGCCGAACCTGGAATTGAACCAGGGACACGCGGATTTTCAATCCGCTGCTCTACCAACTGAGCTATTCGGCCATATTTTATAAACCACCTGAACAGAACTGCTCAGAGGTTGCGTATTTAAGCCGCTAGCCCGCTGTGAGTCAAGTTATTTCAGGTGTTGTTGCAGGATATTCACTACCGGTGTTGCCAGTGCATAATCTTTGTAATTATTAGTATCACACCAATGCTGCTGCCCGGGCTCACGTACCTTTGCCAATGTCACCGCTACTTCCACTCTGCACGGCGTAATATCCAGGTGATAATGACTAAATGTGTGCCTTAATCCTGCCTGATCTTTATACGCATTTATTGCATATCCCCAGCGTTTTTCACATTCGTGGGCCACATCCTCCGACAGTGCCAGTTCTGGTAAACTCCATAATCCACCCCAAATACCTGTAGGTGGTCGCCTTTCCAGCAATAGCTCTCCATTTTTATTGGTCAGTATCAACATTCGTACTGTTTTGACGGGAATCTGTTTCCTGGGTCTGGGCGTAGGTAATTCATTCACCCTCTGATTCTTTAGTGCCAGACAGTTCTGCGCCAGAGGGCAATGCTCACAGTTGGGGGATGATCGTGTACAAACGGTGGCTCCCAGATCCATCATAGCCTGCGTGTAGTCAGCTAGCCGGGTCTCGGGCGTACAGGCCTCAGCTTGCTGCCAGAGAACATTTTCAACAGCTTTTTTGCCCGCCCAGCCTGCAACTTCAAAATACCGGCTCAATACCCGTTTTACATTACCATCAAGAATGGTGTGTCGTTGACCCAGTGCCTGCGCCAGAATCGCCCCAGCGGTGGAGCGTCCAATACCAGGCAGGGCCAGCACTTCTTCAAATTGCCCAGGGAACTGCCCCTGATACTGCTGCTCAATCATGACAGCCGCTTTATGCAGGTTGCGGGCGCGTGTGTAGTAACCCAGACCTGCCCAGAGTTTCAGCACTTCATCCAGGTGAGCCTGTGCCAGACAATGCTGATCTGGAAATTTGGCCAGAAACTTCTGGTAATAAGGAATCACTGTCGCAACCTGCGTTTGCTGAAGCATAACTTCGGCCAGCCAGACTCGATACAGGTTTCGATTCTTTTGCCATGGCAGGTCATGGCGACCATTCTGATCAAACCAGGCTAAAACTCGATCAGCAAAAGCTGTATTTTTAACATCGACCACTTTTTAACGCTGCCATTCACCCGATTTGCCACCTGTTTTGCTCAGCAACTGGATATCACTCATACGCATGCCACGATCCATAGCTTTACACATATCGTAGATAGTCAATAATGTGACCTGTACCGCTGTCAGCGCCTCCATTTCAACACCCGTATTACCGGTGGTTTCTACTGCTGCTCGACACAGTACGCTATTAGTTTTCTCGTCGGGCAATAACTCAATATCAACATGTGATAATGCCAGTGGGTGGCACAAAGGAATCAATTCAGCTGTTTTTTTTGATGCCATAATGCCGGCAACACGCGCAATACCCAGGACATCACCTTTTTTATTATCACCCTGTAGAATACG
>Ga0224511_10000627_pt1 | contig 17833 bp, 15 predicted proteins | sample SF_May12_sed_USG_2_FD_169988 | JGI IMG/M metagenome (GOLD analysis project Ga0224511, IMG submission 169988) | Sediment microbial communities from San Francisco Bay, California, United States - SF_May12_sed_USGS_8_1 | ecosystem: Environmental > Aquatic > Marine > Sediment | place: USA...
GATGGAAAGCATGATATAGGCTGAAGATCCATCAGGGGCCGGGCTCCCAAGAGAGCTGATATTAAACATGACGCCATGACCCGAGTGCTGTACATAATAAATCCAATATAATATACCATAACAAAACAACTTCATGTAGCCCAAGTGGTACTCACAATCATACATGGACATGTTACAATGCTGAGTAGTACTCGTTTTAGTTTGGCTTTAATTTTTTTTATAACGTATACGGTTCTGGTAGCATTTAAAGTAACAGATAGTGGGCATTAAAGTACGATGGAGTAGAGAGCGGTATCAGTACCACTGTCTATTTGCTTACAGAGGTATAGTACCCCCTAGCGTGTAGTGTAGTCGATCACGATGTTAGAATCTATTCTATTTCTATATTAATTTATTATAATATCTAATTATTAATATACTACTACTAGGTCTAGAGTCTAGACTCTAGACTAGAGTATACTAGACTAGGGCTAGAAGTAGAAGTAGAACTAGAAGCTAGGAACGCAATCAGAAGGAAGTTTCCATAAGACTGCGAGCCAGTGAAACAAACTTACAGAATGTGTCGGGTGCATGACTCAATCTTTATTGTATCCCGGTAGTTTATTCGACTTAGTAGTCTACTCCGTCGGTTTCCATATGCCAGTATAAATTATTGGAAAACCAGTGTCGGAATCTCACTGCGATCATGTGACGAATATCTAGGTCACATCTCTAACCAATCAATGCATTCATACAAAGAATACCTATTCGGCAGCAAATCTTTAGGCCGAACAATCAACATGATTTTGCCTTCTGGACTTGGGGGCTGGACAAAGTTGTAGCGGCGGTTAACCTGCCTATCGGTTTCCTTCTCAACCGAGTAAAATGGTTTGTTTGATATTATCTACTACTATTTTCTACCCAACTTCTTACCCATTGCAGCGTGGAAATCGCCTTGTTTACCGGATAAACTTTTGCAGTAACATATCCAGCCAACTTATTTTTATTTTTGACTATTGGCAGATCGTCCATGTGCATATTTCTAGTCCCTTATAGGTATTCATCGGGTCACTGTCTCACTCTCGGTCATGACGCGATCAGTGACTAATGTGAGTGGAGCTAGTCTAGCGCACTGAGTGGATGGATCGTACAGTGTGGACTGACTATTGCTGCAATCTAATTGTCAGATTTTGCCACTGTCGACGATAAAGACTTGTTCCAAATCGATATCTGTGCGGTGTAGAGAGCTCGATCTTTATCATTATCATTATGGCGCTAATAGCAATAGTAACAGCCAAGTGTGAACTGAAGTAAATCGAGTAATGTAAATGACTGAGGCATAGGATAAAATAGATAGAATAGATGGTAGATAGAAATAGAATAGAATATAAACTCGGCCAAATTAGTTCTTTTTACTTTTGGCCTCACTATCTTAGTCTTACCTTTTAGTTTGATTGACTATATTATTATTTAGCTTTACCTTTGGTCTGTTTCAATACTTAGAAAGAGTTTGATACCTCCACAATCAGGTTCATTTGCCAAGGCTAGTTTGTTCTTCTATCAGCGGTTTTTTGCCTATAGGTGGAGTTTTCCGATTAAAAAAAGCTTGTAGTTCGATCTGCACAAATCGGTTTAGCCACTAACTCGGTTGCCGGTGCCAGTAGTATGGCATATATTTGCCAAATCTTCAAACAGTTTAGGTTTTTTTACTAACCCAATCTTCGTACTTTGTTTACATTCTCACCTGCTCATGACTTTATTCAGCATTATACATCAATAACAGCCAGAAAGTGAGCTGCATACATACCGTAAGTGTTATAGGCAGACTCTATGGTACATTTTTGGCGTCCCGTTTCACTCGATTCAAATTGGGTAAGAGCTGCCTTGGCAGTTGATTTTGTTCTGTTTCCAATCCAACACGTGACAGACAGTCGCCTGGTCTAGTGCGTTTGTTTGACTCCGCCCCAGATTCTAGTTTCAGTCAAGCATCATGCGATAACTCATGCTTGGTGTGGCCTTAACCATTGGAAAAGTTTCCTTTGTTGACCCTCATTTTCTCTGTTTTAGGACGTCTTTTTGATGATCAGACGTAAAAAGTGGACCATGTTCACTGATGCGAAGGAAAACACAACGGTCCTTGAACTTAAGAAAATGATAGAAGGAATCACAAAGGTGCTTCCCGATGACCAACAACTCTACAACTACAATAATGAGGTTTGTTCCAGCAACTTGTAATGACATGTTAGTTTATTATCATAGATTTGTCTTTGCTTTTTGAAAAGCTAGATTTGCTTTACAAGTCCATTTCGATGTTGCGTGTTCTTGAACCGGTTTGTGCATTGACCAAACCAAAACAAACCTTAGTTTATTTATACATGTCTGTTTTATAGCTTATGGATGAGAAAAAGAATTTACAAGACAATGGGTACACAAGCGCGACCGCCCGTGCCCAAGCCCCCGCACAAATCGGACTAGCCTGTCGACAAAATGGTAAGACATTGTTCACCCTTTCAGTCTGGTACTTAACCATTGTTTTTAGCCAATCTGCTTGACTTGAGATCATCTGTCTACAGCAAAGATCTGTCTTAGTGTGCCCTATTGATGACAGTACATAATGTTGGGCTTCCTATCACTTACAGCGCATTCACTCTTATTGTAGATGGGGAGTTTGAACCACTGGAGATAACTCCATATTCTACACCACCAGAGTTACCTGATGTAATGAAATCTCAAGACCAGGCTCATGTGAGCAACGCCAGTGGGGAGAACCCTGCATAATTATTTACCTGAGGGAGCTCCAAACACAAATTTGACATTTCAATATTTAGCAGCTTGAATAGGCTGCCATATTGACAGTTATCCTTTCTGATGGTTAATCTTCAAAAAATGAAAGTTTGTACTGTGAAGCTGACAACACCCTGAATTATATCTCGAGCCATGGTATCCAAAGGCAACTGATTTACATCCGAGCTTGTTCTCGCCCTATGTGTGTCATGCACAGTTCTGTCGGGAATAAATTCTCACCAAGTCAACACTTGATCCATGACCCCTTCTACTGAGTTGACCAAGTTCAGCTTGCATATTGTCTGAAGATCAAAAACAAGCTACACTAATGATGAATTGTAGACCAGTCTGCTAGCTGTCATCTCAATAAACAGCAATGGTGGGCTGTCTTGCATACTCGGAGTTGTTACCAGTCTATACTGAATGTATGGGTAGGAGTCTAATGAGCGGCATTATAATAATTATCATGAGCAGAGACCATCACAGCCTTCACTGCAATATGTCACATGTACAAATTTATACAAATGTGCTATGTACAGTCAGTTAGTACAAAATAACCAACAACAGATTTTGATTGACAACAATCCGACATAAATGTAAATGCCTTGGTAGAAACTACCAAGAACTAAAATGCGGAGGCATTATGAAAATAAAAAAGAATGATATGCAATGTTTCACAAAAATAATTTTACTATGAGTGTTGTGAGGATAGGCCAATTGTGCCCCTGCATAGTGCTCAACACTCTGATGATTTGAGCCCATCGGTCATGAAAAAAAGGTTATTAGTCGGATAGCTCCATGGATTGGGAGACTCGGTGGGCCTCTGGTGATTTGTTGAGATATTGTTACGTGGCTGGTAGACCGGCGTAACTCGTTCGGGGTATAAGTCCTCCACATATCGATTGTGAATGTCCCCTACGTATCTCTCGTCCTGTGGTGAATCTTCGTACACATTAACATAGTCCATATGAGCGAGGTCACCATTCTGACCCAGTCGGATAGGCGAGGAGCGTGATTTGCTGTAGTCTTTAATAGAAGGGGCCATATGAAGAGGGCCCTTGACAATTGGAGGAGCATTTCCAGACTCGCTAACCCGCTGGGACGTTGAGACGGGTGTCGTATTCAAGTAGTTAGTGTACCCGCTCTCAAACTCGCTCTCTTCATACTCATCAAATCCGCCATTCTCATAGTATTGACTTTCAGATTCCTGATCACTGCCATCGACAAGCTGTTCTCGTGAGTCTGACAGCCCAAGGTCATTAGAAAGGTCAGGGATAAGGGCAGTGATCTCCGCCTGCCGAGAGTGGTTTGGCTTTTTACCTACAGCAACATCATACGGAGGAGGAGCAGCAGGCAGTCGCTTCTCTTCCTTTTCGCCTTCATTCTCATAACCAGGTGGCGGTTTGACCTTGATCGGGGTCATTGGCGAAGGAGTTCGCCCCCGAGTCGGCAGATTGTCACTGAAGGTCACACCCTTGACCTTCTCTCTGGGAGCGGGTGAGAGGGAATCTCGAGGTTTGGGTTTTGGCGCGATTGCGGGTGGCTTCGAATTGTCATTAGAAAAATGAACTTCCTTTATGATGGATTTCGTTTTTGAAATATCGGTAGATGGAGACCGAACAAGTGAAGATTTAGTTTGTTGGAGTTCCGCAAACTCACTTCTCATTCGGCTCGTCTCTAGTTTATCTTGTTGGAGGCTAAGCTGTTGCAACTTTTCCACTGCTTGAAGCTCAGATTTGGCGTCCACCATTATTCTGAAGGCCAATGAAGTTGGATCCTTCACATTGCTAGCTGTCATTGTTCTTGAACTAGAGGCGCTTCCTGCCAAAAACAAAGAGACGCGTTTACACCAGATTGCATGTAGTATGAAAACAAAGGGAAATCTTTTCAAATGGTTCTAGAATAGAGTACAAATTTTTCGCTTACCATCACTTGAATCAGACTCCGGAGTTCTGCGGTTTCGATTTTCTGCTCTCGTTCGATTCAAATCATTTGGTTTAGATGGTCCTCTACTCATATCCCCAGTTTTCTCACCGGTGCGTGTAGGAGTCCGTGTTCTTTCAATGCGTCTCATTGCTGGACCCATCATTCGCCGAGGTTTATTACCGAATGGAGAGGCAGCTCCTAAAAGAAGGCCCACAGCTATCAATCATCACTACCGGGTGTGTTTGGGAAGACACCGCAAGATACCTTAATAGATCCCTTTGTATGCATATGGGTATTATCCATCATGATGTTTCTCCTCAGCTAGCTTAGGGATCCCCTCCAACATGTACTGAGCGGCAACCCGATCGGGATAGGGCAAGACGGCAAAATGAATCAATTGTCACTTTTCTCACCAGCCGATCTGCAGACCATGCACTTGGAAGCTTTTTCAGCTAGCGTTTTTGTTCTCTAAGACCCGAGAAAATAAGGCATTACCTTCACTGTCACTCGGTGATGATGTGGCATAGTTATTCTCAGTGTTCGGGCCAGGAAATCGGGGTCCAAATCGGATGGGTGGGCGACTGATGGCGTCAGCAGATGACACAGAGCTTGCATCATCAGTCGGTGTGCCGTCACTGTCAGCGTGAGCCTCCTCATCAAGGCGTCGCCCTGTTGATACACGATTATTGGATTAGGCGGGTAAACACGTAAGTGCAAAACATCCAACATGAAATTTGCACTGCATTCACCCATCTCCCAAGCAATGAGATTCTCACAATGCAAAGCAAACTCGCAAACAACTGAAAATTATGTGAATACACAAATCTAGATAAAATTAATCGGTTGCAAGACAGCAAGAGGTTGTGAAAACTAATGCAACAAAAAAAAACTCTCACCATCTGCTTGCTTTGTATCTTTAGACTCCCAGGAATAGAGCTCTAGCACAAAAAATGGTCAATAAGGTGATTTGCCGACCTAATAACAGTTTTTCAGCTCAACACACGAGTGGGATGACCAACTGAGAACTTCATCAACCGTGTTTATCAAATGTTCTCGCACAACTAGACCCGTCACAACTCATGTACTTTATGTATTGAACTATGCAGTGACATGCTTTACCTGCTGGACCACCAAATCTGAAAGCATCATCCACGCCTAGAGAAGTGTATCTGCTACCTCTTGGACTTTGAGGCACGGCCATGATTGGCTTGGCTTTCCTAAGACTACCGCTTGACTGACGAGACTTGCTATTATATCCAGCCTAAAAACCAGACAGAAATATGCAATAGGTCTTGATTCTGACAGCATTTGCACGGTTGAAAAGTCAGAGAAAGGTGTCGTACAAGTGGGATAATGGGATAGCTCACAGGTTACAGCGCTTGACCCAAGCTCGAAAGAGCCTGAGGTCAAGTCTTAGTCATGCTGACCGCGCACTATGTAAAGGAGTTCCTCACATAATTCCTAGCTCCTACTGTTCCAACAGGCCCCGGGCTAAGGAAGTCTGTTAAATAGGATGACCAAGTATCCAAGTAGAAAAATAAATAAATAAAAGAGTTGAGTATGGTGATTTGATGCTTACATTTCTAATTGATGAAAGGCGTCCACCAGGACTGTAATATTTTCCATGTGGTGAACTCGGAGGTGTGCTACTGTCCTGTGGTGTGGAACTGTCCTTGCTGAAGTTGGACGTAGTGGTGGTAGCCGAACCAGAATGAGAAGAATTCAAACTCTCTATGCTGCTGCTGCTAGAGAGCGCGAGGCGCGGAGCTTCCTGAAGGACAGACCGAATGACTAATCAGTCAACACAGACCACCTCAGTCATGTACTGCCATCAATCATACAAACAATGAGCATCCTGCATAATGCGGTGGATGGGGACTCCGCTAAATCCCGTCCAGGTGACTCATCAGTCACGGTAAGAAAACCCAATAAATGAAGACTCTATACTAACCTGAGTATTGAAAAGCACAACAAGAGCTTGTACCGCAAACTGTATTATTCGCTTGCTCGATTGTTTCCCTGTACGAATAGTGACCTCATCCTTGCCAACATCAACGAGATCGAAACCCAGAGAGGCTAGGAATTCATGACATCCCGGAACTCTCCAAAGTTTCACCCGCATTCTCAGCTGACTGGAAGATTCATTCTTTGACAACAACTCTTTCAACTAGAATGGAACCATAGAAGGGATAAACGCGCGATGCTTATTCATCCATAAGTGGAGATCCCAGCTTCTGTTAGCACTTTGTGTCTAATTTAGGATAGCGAGATAACGCAGTGGTAGAGCATTTGACTTGCAATCGTATGAACCTAGGTTCAAACTCCGGGTGAGTTGTGAGGGTGAGGTCCTAACATTGACCCATGCTCATGAGTGGGTTTCATCTGTGGGTTTGGCAAGAAAAGATTCTCATGATAGAGGTACCGGTAGGCAGTATTTTTATATACAATTTGAACAATGAAGCTGGCAGTTTTAGCTTAGCAAGCCAGTAAGTATCAATGCACCATAGAAAGGCTTGTCGTAGGCATATACATGTAACATCCATATTGTACGGTTATGACGCATTTAGACCGGCATGTATTCTTGAGATACATACCAACTGTATGATGGCTTCACCAGCCTCATAATTGTGGAGCAGCTTGGCCAGTGGGGTTAGAGCATTTCGGGGTATCGCCAGCAGCGCTTGTAAACTAGTACTGCATTGACTCAATCGCTCTCCTGGATCGCTAGTGGGGAAAAACACAACCGGAGGTGTTCCATTACTGCTAGGTTCAAATCTAAAAAAATCAATTCAGACAAAGTGAGAGACAAGTCTACATCCTGCTCTGCATGTAGCAGAGGACATAAACACGGTAACTGATTATTTGTACTCGCAGGAAATAATTTTAGAATCCGCTTATCGATGAAAAGCATCCGGGCTGGAGTGGAAAAACATGCATGACGTAACTAGTGAAAACGGAGCATCCTGCTATTTCTGGCCCCTCACCTAAAGCCAACGGACGTAAGCAGGTCTCGCCAGCCAGGGATATTCCCCACTTTGCTCTCTATGCTGTCTTGTGTGGTGTACATGCCCTTCTCCTCTCCTTGCAGAATACGCTGCAGAGATTTCTCCATTAGGTGAAGTAAAACCCGCATTGCTTCTCGGCATCGATTTGAACTCTGCAGGATCTCACACAGCGCGTGTCCCATTAAAGCCACCTAGACAAACAGATTGGTTACTGGGATGGGAAAGACCAATACTCAGAAGTTGATCGAACAGTGTGGACAGGTGGAAAAGAAGTTTGTACATGTACCAGTGTACATGTGAGGTAGTGAGGAGGCTCATCGGCTAGAGCAGTCAGGTCAAGATCAAGAGGTTCTAAAACCAAGCATGGGAAATGTTGGGGGTGTGAGTATGAGTATGAGTATGAGTATGAGTATGAGTATGAGTATGAGTATGAGTATGAGTATGAGTATGAGTGTGAGTGTGAGTGTGTGTGAGTGTGAGATCTTCATCTAATTCCCAGTGTTTTATTTGTCCAGAAACAGCTCGGACAGTTTGCTAGATTATTAAATAAACCATCCCCACAGAACAGCAAAACAATACCACTGCACCAGTGTGTTTTCAGTGTGTTTACAACAAAGTGGTGTACAGTACATTCATGGACATGTACTCTAACCTCTTGACTGCTTTTAGCCACATCTCACCTTACTGCTGAGTTTAACATCTGATCCAATTAGCACCCAGCCGGCCCAGTTTGAAGGATGAGAGAACTGCTTCACTTGTTGTACTTTCTTCATGGCATCACTCAACGCACGAGTGGCTGAATGACCCAGAAGAAGCGATGTATAGAAGTGTTTCATACAGAGCTGCGACGCTTCAGTAGGCACGGGCCAAAGGCAGAACATAACACACTTGGCCCCAGCAGCCAGAAGTGCCCGAGTTAGGCCAACGACTCCGTCAGAGTTTATTCGAGCGGCTCTGTCCTCTGGAAATAGCAAACAGATTTCAACATCAGATACCTGGCATAGCTGAGTGACGATTTGATCTGTCAGGAATGTATCAGTAACCAACCAGGATATGCTAGCCGATACATACTAATCCCTTCTACCACACCCTGCATGAATGAACTGCATAACTTCACGGAATTTACAGGGAATGGGTTCCGGCGAAAGTGGAGATGGTATGTGATATATAAATGAAGATTGATGTGATATAATACAGCTGCAACAATCGGTTAAATCCATTTAATGATACAACACCGGCGGCTGTGGCCGCAGGTTTATATTCTGTATGGATGGGTTCATCTAAATAAAAATCTCCACTTCAAGGACCTGCGTCTTGCTAGGAAAACGAGCCCCATACATTAAAAAAAAATAGTATTCACATTTTTAAATCAAAACTGTTAGATCACTGAGCAGGTAAAGTTCTATTTCAAACAGCATGAAAATAAGAGATTTTTAAAACTGGTCTTCATTGTTACGAATATCATCGCTGCGACTTGCCTGTATGGCCTGAGCTGAGAACCACTAGTTTACAGTTTAGTTTAGTGTTGAGTATATCAGCAGCTGTCAATAGGTACTCAGTCAGCGATGGTGTGTCAAATCCGCTTCCACTCTCGGTACCGCTCTCTTCGTCCCACTGATCGGACTTGACGTACTCGGAAGGAGAGAGCACAATGGAAGACAGCTTCCAACTCACATGGGCGGCGATATGTATCACCTGCAGAGAATGGTATGTTTTATAACCCCCTAAGTTATCAAGACTTCTCCTATTGTTAGTCTTCACCACCACCACCCCCAATGCCATATAGCTGATATATCGGAAGAGAACCAAGATTGATGCTCGACAAAATGTACACTGACTTGGATTGCTAAAGTTAGGATTAGCTTTTAGTTTTGACTTCCATTGGTCTTGAGAGATCATGGTGCAGCTTCCAGTGAAGATACAGGCCTGGGCAGTGCTGACTTAGTGGAGGCTGACTATGACCAGGGCCAGCCGACTCCACAATAATAGGGATCTGCTCACTAAATATGAACCATGGCACTCCAAAACTGAACAGATGGTCTTGTGAGTTTGGGGTCAGTCAACCTAAGCCATTTGTTTACACATCACTGGCCGAGCACTCACCTCACGCCCTCACCCTTATCCATTGGTCTTCCATCATTTAGACTGTCGTGATCCGAAACCGCGTTAGCACACTAGGGTAAGAAGCTTGCAAAGGGCATATTACAAATAAAGCATAAATAAACTAACCTCTGTATTTGGCACATTGCGTAGAACTCCCTCCTTGCTAGCGGCTTTGCCTGTGATGGGTTTCACTCCCATCATTTCACCGACATTCTTAGCCTCATTCTCAGCGCTGGGCAGGTCTGTGAGATGCCATTGTTCGCGAATGGCAGCTGGCAGATATGGATTACCAACCACGAGTGCTCCACTCGCGCCAGAACTGAATCGTATACTCTGGGTGGTGTCGGCCAGAGCCGTGAGTGAAGGGGACACGATTAGGCCAAAGCGCTCGTATAAGTATTGCGTGGATTTAGAGCTCTTTAAGACGGCAAAAGGCACAAGGTAAAGATCACCTATAAAACAGAATTTCGAATATTATCGGCGAGCCTAAAATGGAAACAATTGCAACACACTAGGTTTCAATGGGAAGAAATCAACTGGCTGATCTACCCCTTAAAAACTATTTGCCTTATATCAAAAGAAATCCTAACCATTTTGCTAAAAATCAATACTTGAGACTAATAAACGGCAGAAATTTCCTTTTCAAGACCGTTTTATTTTAAGAATAAGATAAAGAAATAAATTGGCAGTTTATTGTGCATAACTTACACAAGGATTATAAGAGGCGTTTATTGAACATGTTAATGTAGTGCTTTGTGAAATATAATACCCTATCACAGATCTATTGGGAATGCATATTTATTTGGAGTTGTCTTATCACGAACAAATATTGATCATGACAGACAACTCCAATTATGGATCGACCTCGCGGGTCTGATATATAAAAAATTAGCAAGGCCACATCTATCAATCCACAACTCGGCCAAGATTGTCTCAGAAACATACCTTGTAAAACCAAGACTAAATCTTTTATGGCTGTGCCATTACTTTGAGGTAGAAACTCTTCGATCGGTGCAACAAGTAGATCATAGAGAGCAGTGAGGGGTGGTTTACCCGACCATGTGGGCTGATGAGCTTTCCTCATGCTAGCACCGAGATTAAAGCCATTGAGGCTGCCACTCATACTGAAAACACCATGTTATCAGTGACTCAACAGACTCGTACATATCAATCTCTCTGGCCTAATAATTATCCCAATTGTAACGCTGGTATTGACAGCAATTAAATTAAATGGAACCTTCTACATTGAATCTGCCAATTATTTAGTAATCGTTGAATGTGACATTGAACTTTCAATCAATTAGATTCATGATTCGAATACCGGCAATTGGTGCTAGAATGTTGGCTATGTACACCCAGGTGTTAAAGTTTGTCGTGCTTAATCTGTAGGATAGCTCAATGGCTAGAGTGTGCGCCGCAAAATCGAAAGATCCGGAGTTCAAGTCCTAGTCATGTCGAATTTCCGCTGCGAGAATGAGCCCCTCACATAATTCCTAGCTGCAATCGCTTCAACAAGCCTCAGGCTTAGGAGGAACATTGAATACGATGGCCAAGTGCCTGAATACAACAAACAAAGGTAATTAAAAAGTAAACAACAAACTGTGAGTAAAACACTATTAAGGCGCAATGTTTACCTGAACAGACTGCTCAGACTGTAGTTAGAGCTGTTGAAGACATGATTTCTGTTGACCATCCTGAGGAATCCGGTTCGGTCATTTTCAGTATTTAGTCGTCCGCTGATCTCCTCCAGCTGCTGCTGCCACGCATCTTCCACATCGCTGTCCCCTTCGCTAAAAACCCCCGAGGATGGTGCAGAACCCTGCCGCATAGAACTTCTGTAAGACAATTAATTAGATTCTAGACTTCAGTACATAACGGCTGACTTGGTTCGCAATGACCATCAGCTCAAGTGGCACAAAAATCGCTACCCAATACAAAGATTTAATGTACGACTTTTTCCCGCTTTTCTAGCAATTTGGTGAGAGCTATAGGTATCACATCCGGGTTACCTGGAAGAGCAGGTACTTGACAGGTGGGTGTCCACTCCTAACGACTCCCTGGCGTGTCCGACATACTGGTCCAGCACTGACACTGAGGCTAGTGACATTGTGTCGACATCGCTCTCTGAATGCTCCAGCTCATTTACACTGCATTCATGGAATTTCACCACTCCTGTTAAAGAAAGGGGTGTCTATGTCACAACTCAGATGAAAATATCGGTTTGGGGCATACAATTTTTTTCTACTTTGTGAATAGGTTAGCATCATAGAGAGAGGGTAGTTTCCACAATGATTCATGGTGTGCTTCATAGAGAAGGCTACAGGAGTGAGAACCAGAATGAGGTTAGCCATCGCTATCTTGTCTCTCCGTTCAGGAGTAAGGCAGAAATTGGCCTACCAAGTCATTCACTCAGCGTTTACCCGTGAGATTTCTGGTTAAATTCCCGTGCGCGTGGACTGGTGAAGAGGGCTACTCTAAGTGTGGGCTTCATTTATCAACCATCCCTTAATTGACGAGGGCCATGGACCTCAGAACCAAACCAGAAAGCACTGGTCCTAAGCTCATTGCAACACATGTTATGCTTTACTCCTAAGAATAACATATCTTACCTTTCTCTGGGACAAGAATCCAGCTGTAGAGATATCCTGCAGCTATGGAGTAATAGATGACTGTAGATTTACTCTTATTCACAGTCATCATGATCTGATCGACAGTGACGGGGGCATTATCCACGATGCCGTACATACCATCGCCACCAGTCTGTCGTTCCAATAACAGGTCAACAAATGCCCGTGTGCGTCCGCGCTCTGCCACCACTAGAGCCTCTTCATAACGACCCAGTGACACAAGCACCCTCTAAAATAGTACGGGGTAGGTACAGTCATATGGCATAAATATTCGATTGAGCCCGGGTTCACCAGGAGAGATTCACTAACTTAAGCAAGAAAAGTAAAGCCTGAGCTTTGCCCATACGGATGGTGAGAAATGCATTAGCATTTTACATTTCAAAACTACTCCATGTGCCTGTATCACTAATCTGACTATTGAGATCAGAGATGACAGCAGGCGAGGATCATGGACACATTGGTGACACGACAACTAACCTGCAGTGCTTGATAGCTGGCCGTCTGTAGATCAAACAAGCTGAGTTTATAATCACTACACACATGAGCTTCTCGCCTGATATTCTCAAACAGTTCGGCGGCTTTATAGAGTTGAAGTTGAGATTCATCGAGATCTCCGTGAGCCCACAGAGCTAGACCAAGACGATGGCGAATCTTGGCTTCGTCTTCCCGTCTGCCAAGCTGCTCGGCAATTTGTAAGCCTTGCCGCAAATACTACAACAAACAAGAAAACCTGGGTCACATTCAACCTTCGGCTGCCCCTATCTGCAAGGTCGTCTGTCATGATGGCACGCTGAAATTATCAGTAAATGAATAGTGTTCTGAAAGGGCTTGAGCACTCACCTGTGCAGCTTGTGGATAATTGCCAAGCGCATGATGTATTCTTCCTAGACTACTATATGCTAGTGTCTTGGCAACTCTGTCATTCATCTCAGCTGCCAAACTCAGGTGTTGCTCCTGATGATTCAGAGCTTCAGTGAAGTTCCCCTGACTCTCGTAAGATAGACCGAGATTACCATAGGCTCTGCATTGGGATGGCAAATTCTTTGTCTCCTGTAAACAAAATTGTAGTTATATGACATTGATTAAACGAGACTGAGCGCACTACAGCATGTAACAGTAATTTCACATTAATCCAAGTTTTAGATTCAATGTGAATACTGTAGTCCTAACTTAAAGCCATCCTTTGGAAGCTGTCTTCCATGCTTGTGAAACATCTCTTTACCGGGAATGATATCGGTATGCAAATATCACATCACAAGTGGGAGTTGTCTTCTTTGTAACATGTAAATTACGTGTCAGTTCACAGAATTACAGAGGATAGCTCTAATGGTACAGTCACTTCACCTGTGGTAATATTATTGTAGAACGAGGTTTTCATGTCAAATTGTAACAAACCTGTGCTATGTGAAGATCTTTTTTATGGAAGTCTAAAGCGCGTTCGTACTCTCCCATCTGCTGGTAGACACCTCCTAAGCCGCAGCATGCATCGCCTTCACCAAGCTTATCTGACTGTTCCCGAGCGAGGGTTATCTGGTGCTCCAAACATGAGATGGCCTGGTCAAAGTTACCTACAACAATTGGGATAGTGGGATAGCTCAATGGCTTGGTTCAAGATCGACAGATCTTGAGTTTATGTAGTCACGCTGGGCGCTCGCCGTGTGTATGAGCTTCTCACATAATTCCCAGGTCTCACCGCTCCAACAAGCCTCAGGCTTAGAAGGTCAAGTGCCCGCAGAGAACGATAAAAAGGAAAGAAAAAGATGTGAACAATCAGTTAATCACTGACTACAGATGACTATGAACAGAGTTGAGATTTGGTGGTTTGCCAAGGCCGTGTGAGATCCCTCGCGGTATTGATGGAGTTTGAAGCATTGGTAAAAGCCAATCCTGAATGATTTCTCTCTTCCATGCAGCTGTTTATAATGAAGAACATTACTAAAAAATATTACATTTGACTAAATTAATGACCCGAAAGCAGATGGTAAAAGGATATGACATGATTTATAGTTATACGAGGCCAAAGTGTCATTCCTGGCACTTCACGATATCACCGCCTTGTTGTATGACATACAATTGGGTGGGTGCAAGTGTGTTTTTAAACATTTTGCACCTATTCTACGGAATGCTAAAACATACCAAGAAGACTGTGTAAGCAGCCAAGCTCTCCGTAAGCGGAACCTTTGTGAGAATTATCGTCAATCTCATGAGTGACGACCAATCGTTTCTCAAAGCAGACCAGAGCTTGTTGCAGATTACCCATAGACCTGAGAAAATCAAAAAAACATATCAGGAAACAAATACTGCATCACAAGGTATCACTGTATGCCATCCTCACTACACTACTACATAGTCTGGACTTGTATATGGTAGAGTGTGATAGCTCAAAGGCTAGAGCGCTTGGCCCAAGGTCGAACTATCTTGGGTTCAAGTCCTAATTCTGAGCGAGCGAGCGTGGGAAGGAGCTCCTCGCATCATTTTTAGCTCCAACAACCCTCATGCTTAGGAGAGTCTTTAAATAGGATGGCCAAAAAGAAAAGAAATATTTCCAGATGATCCTGCCAACGGAACTGACCTGTGCGCATTACCAAGCCCTCTGTAGGCTTTGTCCTGGTCAACTAAGCTGCCCGTGTTCTGAGCTATAACTAGATATTGCTCGTGACATTTTACACTCTCCTCGAAATCTCCCAACTGCTCATAACATTCACCTAGGTTTCCAAAGGCCCGACTCTTATCCAGGAGAGCTCGTGTGCCAACCACCTGTAGACAGAAGTCACAAAATGACGCAATCCGTTGCTGCTAGGGAGTGGGAAGGACATTCAGCTTTGGGCCAGGTGACCAGGGTTCAATTCCAAGTTTGTGCGTCACTGTATGCTTCCTCCCTCATCGATCCGGACCAACTCTATGGCGCAAACCATGGGCCACCCTGGAAATAGGTCATTGGTTTAGTGATGCTATCCAGATAAAGAAGCAATATCTCCAATGAGGAAGGGGATGAACGGTTTTAGTCAACAAAGTTATTCAGCACCAACAAATGCAGCCACTGTTAATATGAAACAGCGATGCAGCGACTTAGACTAATATACAGAGCTCCAAGTATTTGAGCTTTGATATGTCATCTGCCCACAGCTTAACTGGCTTATTCCCTCTGAATCTGGCCAAGAATTTGAGAAGGGGACCACTAAACCAATAAAATGACAGCCAGGACAGTGTTAGAGTTAGTAATGGTGATGGAAATACTAAAATGACACTATCGACAATCAGGGCACAGTATAAAGATCGCTGTGGGCAATCCTACTGACTTTATCACACGGGCCGTAATCCTTTGAAGCTATAGATTCCATAATGATCGCCAAGCAGAGTTATGAAGCTAACCGGTACAGTTTTGAATAGAGGTGGGGATTAGGGCCTTCATCTATTCTATCAAGAAGATAATAAAGCGCTTAGCAACTTGTCATACACTTGTATCCCTCAGAAAAAAGATGAATTGACAACCTATTGAAATCAATTGGTTTATGAGAAATCTGTCTAGTAGTAGAAACCTGCTGTAACTTCCTACATAGATGTCAATGGGAAGTCAGGAGGAGTTGCCAACCTAGTCATTCCGCCAACAAGGTCATCTATATAATCAAGCATGTATTTTTGATTAGCTACCCACGTGGTGTATTAATACAGGTTACTAAAGAATTGGAGTCAAGGTGGCTGAACCAACCACCAGCTACCAACCTGTTCCAACATGGCAAGTTGCTGCTCAAACAGGCCTATAGCCTCTTCATACTGTGACATGTTCATCTTGGTGATGCCAAGGTTACCGCAGGCTTGGGCCTCTATACTTGAGTCCTTGAGTTCACGCGATCGTTCCAACTGCTCCTCATAGCACTACATAAAAGTACATTAGACGCCAGTGATGCTGTCAATATAGGACTAAATCTATCAAGTATGACAGGAAATAGAACTGAGCATACCATCAATGAAAAACAATGATTACTTTCAAGAATGGGTAATCTTTTATCAATCTAGATAATTACTGGTTTGGTTGGAGCACTCCAGTCAAACTGACAGTGCCTCGTACGCAGAGAAGAAAAACGACATACTAACTGAGTAGAGTATGACATGTGGTATTTTATTTTGAATACTGTAGATACGTAAACCACATATATATGAAACGGGGCTGAACGGATAAGGGGGGCATCACCGCGTCAGTATAGAAATCCTCCGGTCATTCTCTATTACTTTGACCATGATCATAGATTAGAATCTATTTCTCGTTTAGTTGTATCTGGAGACCAGCAGTTGAAACGAAGATAGGAAACCTAGTTTTTGTTCTTTTGGACTTAACCAGTTTACTGATTATGATCTTTTGGAAAAGCCATTCGAAGCCTTTTTCTCAGTACCAATGGAGATATTTTTAAGGGAGGTACTTTTTATTTTTTATCAGTTGATAACGAAATGAAATCCAAGTTTACTTTGCCATTCAAAGGGAGTATATTTTTATTCTTTGGATTGAGAATATTTTAAAACAGTATTTTGAAACTCTGCGTAGTTTTTACCTTATATCCCTGAATGTAGTTGCCGAGTGAGACATGTACATTGCCTAAGTTACCATGGGCTTTGCACTCTCCTCTCAAATCATTTTTCTCCTGTCTTAGGTTGAGCTCTTGGGTGTGGAAAGCGAGGGCTTTATCGTATTGCCCCATAATTCTGTGGGCCACTCCTAATGCTCCATAAGCAGTGGCTTCTAGCGATCCTTCATTAGCCTGTAAAGAAATATTCAGGTCTTTAAGATTACCGATGACTGTTTCAACAATACCTCTATCGAGAATAGGCGTATTCGCGTGATATAGTTTGACATCTAAAACCGGGTTTCAGACGCATTTTCAGTTCCAAATGAGCGAAGGTGTGCCTGAAAAGTGCATTTTCACAAACGGTGCCCTTCGGTTGCGTCTGAAAGTGAATTCGATCACGCCAACAGAGTTCCATGCCTGAAAGTGGGCGTGCTGGTTTATACGGTGTCAGGGTTATCAAAATGTCAAGGCTAGCTATCGATCGCTTATCTATTCTATGGTCGCTTCGTTGTTGCAAAACAGACCATGAAACAGACTGCACAATTTTTCCGTCCTTGGATACACAAGACATTGACAGAGGACAACTCCGGTGTGCCCGAAACTCTCTGCACTTTTTTAACTCCACCTATCTGTTCACGTGATTGCGTCTGAATTTTTTTATCTGCGTTGGACCAAAATCACGCAAATATACCTAATAACTCTATGGCTTTAAGGTCATACCCTAGAGTCCAACATTAGCAGCTAACTTGTAAAAGTTGGACCATCTGACTCATCAAAACACTGCTGGAATGGGGGTATTCAGTACATGAAAAGTTATGAATAAGAAGTGGCTGGGCACAGGGCCAGT
>Ga0224511_10000628_pt1 | contig 17831 bp, 14 predicted proteins | sample SF_May12_sed_USG_2_FD_169988 | JGI IMG/M metagenome (GOLD analysis project Ga0224511, IMG submission 169988) | Sediment microbial communities from San Francisco Bay, California, United States - SF_May12_sed_USGS_8_1 | ecosystem: Environmental > Aquatic > Marine > Sediment | place: USA...
ATTGACTATAATCTGTTTCATCTACTACGTATCTACACATACTCGTACAGTATAATTTACTCAAATAACTCACTACTTTTTATAATAGGGGTTACCTAACTTACAGGAGCTCCACACATTGTTACCCACATAAATTGTTGTCTATCGAAGTTTAGCTACTAGTTACATCAGCTTACACATCTGTCCTTCAAACATGCCACTGGTTTTTCATATTGATATGCATTTCAAATGTGCAGGATTATCATGTACAGATGGTATGGCACACATACTACAGCAGTAGAAGCTTATTAGCTGACATACATTATAGCTGCGTAGATAATCCACTTCCACCTACTTGCCTATAGATATGATGTCTTCAGTCGAGCAGCTTCCCGGAAATTTTTAGTGATCACACCGAGTGATTGTCTTTGAATAGACACGCGTCGTTGCACCCGGTAACCGAAATAGATGTGTGTCATTTTACGCATTCCCAATAACAAGCGTTCTATAGATAAAAATGTTTTGATGCAAGCTATGTGCTGTGAATATACGCTCCAGGGACCAATCAAATTAAAGAAATATAGGTCAATTAGTTATGAATGGAACCTTCAGGACTCTGGGGAGGTAATTTCATGAATGTAGGTTCCAGGACACTGATAGGTGTGGTTTGGTTGTGATCATCGAAGGTTATTCAGTATTGTCATCAAGATGAAATACGGATTGTGATTTAGGACCAGCATAAAAGAACGTCTGCGTTACAGCTCATGCAAACTTTTTTATGTTCATTTGTTACAAGCATGTTAAAAGAAATACTGCGATATTAGGTGTTTATAACTCATGCTTAAGTGTCGAAAGAAGAAAAAAACCTTATATTAATGCGGACTAAAAAATCTCTTGCAGCTGTTAGATCATGTGGCTAAGGAGGGAATCTTTCCCCCAGGCGGTTCTATATTTACAACTTCTGTACCAACCAGAGGGAAGGTCATGAAGAACGTTATTAAAGGGGTTATGCCATGGCCAAAAGTATCTTCACTTGTTTTCAGATTCTGAAGCCTACCATGAATAAATGGGCCCAATACCCAGCTCAAATGGAAGCTTAGATATAGCCCTATCCAATGCGCATACTTAGAGCCCTCGGCGATGCACTTTTCAGACCTCTATTTAGGCCTAGGGAAAACTGGCAAAGCACCTCTTGTAACTTAAATTTTCTTCAATATTACGTTCAATTCTGAGTTCTACCCGATGTTATGAGGGGGTGAAGATCATTAGGTTACGAAATTTTAGTAACTAGGTCCCATTTTATTTCTCTTTTAGCCATTTAGGCCGTAGTTATTCGAGTGACCGAGATTCGTTTTCGTTTTGGGGAAAAAGACCACGCGCTATTGCTGCAATGAATACGGAGTTGCCTCCCTTTAAGAATGGGGAACACAACTCAAAAAGTGCATCTACCATCGACCGTGTCTTAACCCCTTTAATAAAATGCGTATCCTCCATTGTCATTTCAAATATCATCTTTCCGGTTCGAGTTGTTATGATTTTATCTAAATCATAGTCTTTTAGTAACCCTAGTTTATGACTTCGGTTGTACATTTTCCTCAGATTCTTTTTGCAGTACGAATGTAGACTGGTGTATACAATTGGTAGGCATTAGGTCAAACAGAAACAATAAGACTCTAAAACAACATGAAGGCTAACGGTTTGGTGCTATGATACATACAGTTCTGATTAAGTGCATTCTTTGAGAAGCCTTGATATCAGTTCGATTTACATGGGGTTTCAAAAGGTAGTTTGTCATCTACAAGAATTCCTAGATATTTAATATTATCACTAAGAATCGGAATGCCATTTAAAACAAGAGCTAAACCGTCAGATTTATTAGGCTGAGTAGGGAAGAGCATTTTCTTTGCTCTTGGAAGGATTATGTAGTAAATCATGTTCTTGGCAGAGATGAGCAATTCTGTTGATTTCGTTAACATAGGTATTTAAACTCATAACACCTGAGATGCAGCCAATAATGCAAGTGTCTTCTGATTTGATAGTTGATTTTAGGTGGACTGTCTCCGTCTATATATTGAAAGCAGCAGAGGACTGAGTCTTGAGGTGTTCCTGTCCAGATGCTGTAACTCAGTGACAGATTGCTGATGTAATGATTGTGTTTAGGCCCATGAGACATTACCAAAATAAGCATCTGGCATAGTTGGCAGCTCGTTAGTCCGATAAAGTCAGTAATTGTGGTAATGAGGCAGAGTATTGGGTCCTGCGGTGACCTTCTTGCACTGTACGCGATATTTGCAACAGAACATTATGCAGAGTTTCTTGAAATTTTGCAAATTCATTTTTCGAGAAATAAGGTATAAAATGTGTTGCTTGCATGTTCATCTATTTAGATTATAAGCAACAAATATGCAATTATATGACCAAGAATGAGAGTAGAGTGAAAATACGTGCTGAATGCTGTGGTGCTCCCAAGGAGTAGCTAAGGCGGAGAGGTAGACATTAGGGCAGGCCGCAATCCCTTCATGCTGTGCCTTGCCGGGATGAAAGACGCATGGGTAACTGACTGAATAGCTAGAGATTTGGCAGCTAAGGTCTCCCAGGGGTGTGTCCTGATAACCTATATCATTCCCCGAGTATATCATATCATTCCCCGAGTTTAACTAGGCCCGGGTACGTGACCCTATTACTGCTATTCACTCGGGCTGCCCAGGTGAGTTATCCAAGGGATAAACAAAGCTGGCCCACTACAAAACACACCTGAACACTGCTGGCTGATCAGCAAATGACTGTTATACATATAGCTGGCTGTTGCGCCAGAGGTATCAAAGAAGGATCCATTGATAGAAGTGAACATGTTGCACACAAATCCATGCCCACTATCACCCACAAGTCATGGTACATAGAGACTTACTTGTATGGTTCACAACACCATTGGTGTTGCAGCCTGCACTTCTGTACGCAACTACACCTCCTTAGGGGCAATAGACCTGAACTTTGTGGAGCAGGTCAGTCTGTAAGACCGCAGTGTAAGGGATCTCTGATCATTTTATTATCATCAAAATCACTCCCTAATTAAATCCAATCCAGACCTTTGAGACTCGGAGTTTGCCTAAATGCAAATAAATCCCCGATCTCAAAAGTCAGTGCTTCGTTTTACCATGGAAACCAGCATTTATTATTGATGGTCAGATCACAATCACAACCCGAACAAGATCCAAATAAAATAAAAATGATAAAACTATATAGAAGATTATAGGGATATATAACATAAACATAATGGTGGCACTTATGGTCGCAGCTTATACGAGGCTATCTCCCACTTTTTGGGTCTGCGAACCGTCATACCTGTCAGTTATAACTCACCTTATGCTGTCAAGCAAAGAGTTGAGCAGCTCATAATGCAATGACCATGTCATCTAGATTCTAGACAGTCTGCCAATTGGGTCCTGACCTTTATTAACATTTGTTTATTCATCACTTTGTTGGATCCAATCAGAGTTGTGTATGACCAGGTCGATCATACCCTGTAAAACGCAAATTCAGATATCGGTGTGTATTATTTTGATTGAATCTGGACTATCATATCTATATGTCAAGGTCACCCATTATATAGAGATCGGTTTCTTGGATTCTATTCGGGCGAGGGTAGTGAGGGAACGCGTGGACAACGGTGAACGAGCCCGGGATCAGCCTACGGAGGAGTTGTCAGACCTCGGACATGATTCCACTCGATGATTTAGAGTTGTCCAACCGTGAACCGCTGAAACTCTTGTCGGCGGGAGTAGCGAAACAGCCACTCAATTCGGTTTAGAACCAGATTCGACGTTGAAAAAGGTATAGATTTTTCATATCTGGTCTAGTAGATTAGCTTGAAATGACTTCTGACTGAGCACTTCACAAGTTTCAGTCAGTTAGTCAATAAAAGTGATTCTATTCAATGATAATGAAATGAATAGCCTGTTATTGGGTAACTCACAGTTCCATAGTTTTACTTTAGTGATTAGTTTTAGTCACAACCACACTGACCGACTGACGTGACTGACTGACTCTGAGTCTGACTGACTCACGTCATTGAGTCACACTCAGACAGAGTCAGAGTAACTATCATCTATGACTGTGAGTCACAGTCATAGTCACTCTGCCTGACACTGAGAGTGACGGTGACTTACTCAGTCACCTTAGACTTAGAGTTAGAGTCAGCTAGACTGACAGTGACACGACGGTTAGTCAACCGCTGACACTTGACAATGACAGGGTTACTGACTTACTTACACTTACACTTACAGCTACTCATTCAATGAATGATTCACCCAGTCAATCGTTGGGAAGTCAGTCACCGAGTCAGTCACGCCAGTGCGTGTAAATCCTCACTAAGCTAAGTAGTAAGTGAGTCGTCAGACGATTAGTCCTGTGTTTGTGGTCCTCCCTCCGTAGACCGTAGGGTACTCTGTAGACGTAGTAGATTGATTTCATTGATGATTGAGACTTGGGTTGATTTTGACATTTTATGAACTGTGAATGGCAACAAATCTTAAACCAGTCTGTGGTGTAGAGGGTGTTATTTAGGGTAAGAATGTTGCAGAGGGGAGACTGGACTAGTGTAAACAGCAAGTTCCTTCTGGTCATTTAATCTTAGTCTGACAGTGGGAAACTCGCTAGCAGTGAGTAATAAATAGGCACTGCCACCTTTATAGGTGCAGTCAGTATCACTTATAATGGTGAAAACTGTTTCTCTCCATGTTTTGGCGTTACCAGGAGTCAGCAATGGAGTTTAATTAAGCCTACCCTAGTACCCTTTCTTCTTGTATTAACTTATCTTGTATTAAATGCAGAAGAATGGCGAATAACATTGTTGAGGAAGATGAGGAGGATTTTGAGGAGCAGCTTAGACTAGAGGCATTGGAGGCTCAGAGTAAAACCCAATCAGAAGCCATTGAACATGGTAGAGTGAGAAAGGATTCTGATGGGACGGAATTTGAATGGGACGCTGATAAAAAAGCGTGGTTTCCAAAGGTGCGTTAACAAACTGATGGTTTGGATTTCACACAGTCTAATCACTAACCTTTCTGATGATAAGAGCATGTCTCCCCACTACTGTGCCTGTGATTCATACTGCAGCTGAGGTTGATAGTCTAACTTGGATACTGTGGGTATACCTGTTTCTGAAATGCAAATTTTTGATCACAGTGAATAGGATGTGAGTTGTCATTGGATGCCACGTCAGCCTCTCATTGGCCACTTCTGTGGAAAATGATGCGGGGAAAGCTCAGGTTTTGTCGCTCATGCAAACCTTAGTGATGTTTTCTTTGGCGACAATTGGCGGCACGGCCCATCTCACTGTTTTTGTGACCTGTCTTTCCGAATTTAGGTCTTTTCATATTATATTTTTTGTAGATCAATGAGGATTTCATTGCTAACTATCAGATGAACTACGGATCGAATCCGCTGGATTTAACCCCAGCTAAGAAGCATCTCACTGAGCCACCGGCTGCTGTGAAGGCTGATCCCGATGCTTACTGGAAATATTACTACGGAGACAACCCTCCAGATACTTCAGATCCCAATTATCCTGCATGGTATGCTTGGTATTACAGCAAAAAGGCTGGTAAGTTCAAAGGGTTATAACGGTTGGTATTCCACTGGGTACTGCGTTTGTATTATTTTTTTAAAGAATCACAACCCTTCGTCTTACTGTAGCGATTGTTCTCGCCTTTTGTCGGAAATCAGTAGCAGTAACCGCAGCTCAAATTAGTTAGTTTCTATGATTTTTACTCCCTTTAGAGACAGTTTAGAGTGTGAAAGCATTTTATTGGAGCACATCAAGATTGCCTCCGCCAGTTTACCAGTATGGAAGCTGCTTTTTCCTGGGGTGTAACCTTAGAACAATAATGACCAAACAATTGCCGATGATGGCAAAAACAATAACTTTTTAAGTGTAAGTGTACTAAAAAACATTGTCTCACAATCCACGCTTGATCTCGTTTCTTGGAAGATCTTGCTCAAAACCTGCTGCCCCAAGTGCTGATGAGGCATGACCCAATACAATGGTGGGCGAAGTTTAGAGATTTCCGTCGGTTTCTAAACACAGATTCGATAGTCAGGCTGCTGTCTCATTGTATAGGCTTATATGGCCTAAACAGAATATGAAGTTGCTTTTGCACTTCTCGCAATTTGATCGAAAATTCACTCAATGTGCAGTGTATTCATGATATAAGCCATCTTTTGTGGATTTTTGATGTGAGTACAAAATATGAAAAGATAATTTGGAGACAGCATGACCGCCAATTGATCTTGCTTAACAAGGTACCAGTTACAATGATTGCCTGCCGTTAGCGAGGACTATTGTGAATAAACTATCATTGGTATATATGAGCAATAAACTGGCTAATACGTAACCACAGGAATTTCATCGGCCTAGCCTCCAGGCATCATGGATGCCTGTCCGCAAGTGGTAGAACAACATCGCTAGTTTGCTAGGTCAACAACTTTCCACCGGAGAGAACAAAGAGTTTGACTCGCCCACCCTGTTTTTCTCGACTGTCTAATGGTCGGTTCAAACCAGAAACGTTCCTTCTAAGCTCGATCATTCTCCGGGCAAAGGACGATCTAACATCAAAAGCGGCTAGCAAGAACGTTCTTTTGCGATTAATGCAGGTCGGACCTGCAATGATCGCAAAAGAACGCTAAAGAACGTTCTTTAGGATCGTTCTTTGGACGTTAAAAACAATCAAGCTTCAGACGCTGTTTCAAAGAGAGATCAACAACTGCAAAGAGGTCATCCTATTGCCCGTGCGAGCTATTTCTGGTCCGGCCGCCATATTTCTTCTTTTCGCGAACAACAATTTAAATTGAACAATGAATCCTCACGACCTTTCATACTTTATTTGGCCCATCATGCTTCTGATTCTTGCTGCCAGTGTAGCTATGACCAGAAATAATGCCATTCTACGGGCGGCACAAGCATCGCCTGAGACTGAGAGCAGATCGAGAAGGTTTAAACGGCAAGGTAGGCAACAACCCGTAGTCGAAATTTTGACTTAGAGTTTGACCAATGACTTGAGTTTCAGTTTTACTAGCTTGAGTTTATACTATTGGTCGCTCATAATCCTATTCGAATTCTACCTACTCCTGGTATTCACACGAGTAATGAAGTCAACCCAGTTCAGGCAATATCAATGAGTCAATCGTGCGACTGCGATTCACTCTTCAGTTCCACTTTCATCAGCCCACGCTTTTCAACTCCGTCTGACTGACTGTGAATGTGAGTAGGTGAGTTCAGCATTCCAAAGCTGAACTTCTGATAGGGTGGACTACAAAGTTGATGTTTCAGTCAGGTCCTAGGTGACTCTGGCATTACATTTACTACCTTTTCTGCATACTACCACTAGTCTATTGTAATGTATGACCCCAGCCCTCCATAGCCCATTTATGTCATCATCATACCTCAATCCAATACAACCAGCGTGAGTTTTTTAGATTTTTGGGAAACTAGGGTAGTTATTCCGTTTTCTGGTTGGGTTGGTATACCCCTAGCCAGTTTACTGTAGGATTTAGATGCATGTACGTGCCTGTCTGAACATCTTCTCTGGAGTTAACCCTTCCTTTGATTTTTAGCTCGACGTGGAAAGCAGTTTGAAGAGTTGATGGCAGCAGATAAGGCACGATTTCGCGAAGCAACACGGGTAGTTGTTCAAGGGTGGGCAGTGATTACATTAAATTGCACATGATATTTTGATATATGTACTATCAGGCATTGTTTTTGTTTCTCATTAGCTGTCTATTGTCTGTAGATGGACCGCCGCACATTTAAGTATGTACTCTCAAAAATTGTTAGAAAAATACGAAAACAGGAGACAATGGCTGGGGACACCATTCCCCCAGCTAAAAGACTGGCTGTGGCGCTCCACCGGATAACTCGAGGCTCATATTACTATGGCGTGGCTCAGCTCTACGGGATAGGTAAGGGTATCGCATATCATTTCACTAATTGTGTCGGTCTGCTATGTCATATTAGAGCCGCCAGAATGGCCAAAGAAGAACAGAAATTTTGGTACTTTGTTCCAGTCAGTCCATAAATGTAGCTCTTCTTTTGACAACAAAGCATCACCAAGATGATCATCATCACAAAGGCATCAGGTAATTTATTTCCAAAATACTGTGTTTTACTTGTAAAGATATGGCATTCATTCCCTGAGTTTCGCTAACGCCAGATAGTGCAACCCACAAACAATGTGAGTGTGGCACGATTACTATAAGTTGAACTAAGGAGTAGGAGCAAGGAGAAACTGTCAATTGAGTTATGCAACCCCAAATACGAAGAGTTTCGTTCAAAATATTGGCTCAATCCCCCAAAAGGTGGCTCACCCATTTCTCAAAATAACGAGTATTGGCGCTCTCCCACCCTATACATGCATGCAGACTCATGCAGACTGACATTGTCATTGCAGGTGAATCAACTGCAAAAGGTATATCTGATGAGGTTTGTTTCGCGATAATGGAGCAGATGTTCGAGGAGCATGTTACAGGCCTTCTGCCAAAGACCAACAAAGAGATGGAAGTATTGCAAACATATGACTTTTCCATTTGGTTTTGCTGCCATTGATGGCTGCCATCTACCGATCAAGCAGCCCGGCGGACCAACTGTGCAACGAGGTCGTTGGAATTACAAGGGGTTTTATTCAATTGTTTTAATGGCAATGGTGGACGGTAAAGGGAGATTGCCACCCTTCTATGGTCCACCAACCTATGACACCACTTGCCACGCATCACCGCATTTAACTCGCAACAAATTGATAACATTCAAATTCCTGGCATCATTCCGGAAGATTCCGCTTTTCCCCATCTGCCTTATATCCAAAAACGTTATAATAATGCTAACCTAACAAATTTACAACGTCAATACAATCGACAGTGACAGTGTAGAGTTCTATCACTTTTTGATCTTTGATACGTACTTCAAATTTCGCATATGTCTATTTAAAAGAGTTTTATTTTACTGAATAAAGAAGTAGTATGAAGGACTACTAAAACTATGGACGAAATATAGAAATATGAACTATAGTCGGTGAAGTTGTTTTGTTTTAATGACTAGATTTAATTTCCAAATGTCGGTGTCGGTAGTTCATGATATGAGGGTAGCGCAGTTTGTGGGAACTTCTGGGTGGCTGGCACCGGCCTTTGTTTGTACCCCTGATATGCGGGTGGCATGTTTTGTGGGAACTGCTGCTGTTCTTGTTGCAGTGGGAACTGCTGCTGGTCTTGTTGCAGTGGGAGCTGCTGCTGTTGTTGTTGCTGTGGGACCTGCTGTTGTTGCAATGGAAGCTGCTGTTGTTGCAGTGGGAGCTGCTGCTGTTGTTGTAGTGGGAACTGCTGCTGTTGTTGCAGTGGGAGCTGGTGCTGTTGTTGCAGTTGGAATTGAATTTGTTGCCGCCACTCTTCTGTCTCCAAACGGCGTATTTTAGCCGTCATGTATCCCATATTTATATTTACGCTCCGTTCCATCAAATCCACCATTCTATCTAATCGCGCAAATGCGCCCTCGATTGGCTCTCCTGTCTTGACATTTCCCTCTTTAAACTGCTCACTAAGCAGCTGAGATACGCTGTTGACTGCAACAACAACAACTTAGTTGTAAGAAGCTGTGCAAATTGGTGCTCCAAATCAGCACTAAACAGTTTGCACAGTCATTCATACAAATGGTACACGCACAACATATCGATTACCTGATCACAATTTCTGTACCATTGGTTAGTGGTAGATAAGAATCCATGCTTTGAATGAAGACAGGGCAGGGGTCAGATCATCATGTACCTGTAAAGCAATAGGTGGTATATATGGTTGTCTCATGCGGGTAGTTAGTTGTAAATTAATAAACAAAAACTAGGGAGATTCTAGCTAGCTGGTTACTCACGTGATAAACCAGATGCCGCTTGACTCGGGGTCCGCAGAGGAGTCCGGCACCCCTTCCGGCGGAGGGATGCCCGGTTTGATTGCTGTCCCTGGCCGGTTACTGGCCCGTTGAGTCAGCATTGGCAGTAGTCTTTCCACCCAGGGGCCACTGAGTCCAGATGCCACGAGTTCACTATCTATTCCTACAAAGATTATTTGTGCTCTTAATTCAGACCAAGGACGAAAAAAACAGATCTTCAGCTTTTACTATCCAAAATAAAAAGACATGTGGATACATGTACGTACCAGTCTGCGTTGTCTTGGTTCGTATTACCTGGTTTATATCTGCCGTTTTTTTGAGATTATTCCTCGCTTTTGCTATCGATGGCTGAAAGCCCTCATGTCTGAAATCCACGGAAACATGAACATGGTTACCACTCTGACAAATAAACTCTCACTACTCGGAACACTACTCATGGAATAAGAAATTATCTACAGGCCTTTCGGTGATGCTCCACCCACAAGACCGCTCAAATGTTCTCTAAATGGAAAGGGGTGCAATAGCTTCGAATAGACAGCAAATAAATGTGGATTTAATTTGACCATTTCAGCAGACCAGATTTTCTCACCTTCTACTCAGTTCATTGAGTATATCCCTGTACATGTGCTCATTGGGCTGGGATGAGGACCCAATGAGCAGCACACTCGTGTACGACTCGCCATCCAGGATGATGTTAATCATATCTTGAAGGGGCCCGGGAAGCCATACAAGACGGTGTCTTGTGCCTTCAACAGGAAGTGAAGTTATGCCACAGAAGTAGTCGTAATACCAGTAGTAGGTGAAAATAACTCGGCTGCAGTCATGCCATGGAACTTTCAAACGTACCACGCACACCACTCTGGGGCAAGGGGCTCCTGCTGCGGTTTCTGCTTCTAGAATTCTAGAATGTAAAAAAATCAACGGTTATTATCATGCATGACTAAATACAGGCACTGATACTAAACTATAGCAAATACTGCAGTAGTAACAGTACACATTACCACGGTAAACGGGAATTGCCTTTTAGTTGTGGGACTAGTAGTAACAGTAGTCGGTGAGCGTGGCTGCAGTAACCGGTTGGGTGAGCCCAAACAAATATGGTCAAAAAATGCGGGAACCAGACGGTTCATAACTATAACTAGTGGCACTATACACTCACAAGTCAGTAGGACATGAACTTTAGCTGATGGCAGCGGACGTTAAAGGATTACTCAGACCATATTCGGACTCGTAGTAGTAACGCAAGTAGTAGTATAGTAGCTGTGGCTGCAGTAACTGGGTGAGTAAGCCTGAACAAACAAGGTTCAGCGTTGTTAACAAGTAATTGGTGACTATAAACTCATAAAATCAGTAGGACATGAACTCTCGTCGATAACAGTGAACAGTAAACTATTACTCAAACAAATTTTGGACCCGTACCTGATTTGGATCATTCATCGCGCAACAAATTACTACAAACGATGGTTGCGCTGGCAACAGCGATCACGTGTTTAATGACGTCACTAGGCGGGAAGAACAAATGGCCCTGAAAGACCGTTCTTTGACCGTGCTTTCAGCACGGTCAAAGAACGTTTTTCGAGAGCTTAGAAAGAACGTTCCTGGTTTGAACCGACCATAAGGTGAATCTGACGCAACCTCTTATACACTTTAAAGCCATTGCACAACCCCTTTGATCCTGCATTATACCGAGATGGTTATTTAGCGGACTTCATTGTAGCATCGCACAAAAAAACTTTTGGCTTACTAAATGCCCACATTGTGGTTCTTCTCCCCTGCGTGATGTTGCCTACAGTTATTTCCAGGGTGGGAGAATCAGCTTTTATATTCGGTCACCGATCCCCCATATCATTAAGAGGGGATAACTCTATGGCAATCACTGACTAGGTATAAAATGATAGGTAGACGTACAACCACACTTTGACATGAAATGTTTTTGGCACAGAGACAAATGCTTGCAGAAGTATCTGTTGATGAAGCCTTGGACGCCCCGGCTAAGGATGATCCGGCCTACGCCAAATGGTATTATAAAAGATGTTATGGAGTGGAGCCTGATGAAACCATTGAGGAGTATAAACAATGGGCTAAAGCTCTGATGGAGGCTGCAGTCGTTAAAGGTTTGATTCTTCTGGTCTCAGTATTTCTTTCTGGAGGCAGTCTCGTGTTCTGCTATGTGATGGCTGCCTTTTGTTTGCTGATAGATTGTGAGTAATAATGTTGACATCCATCTATCTCTGGAAGGGCAGGGCTGGCACAGTGGAGATTAACTATGTCCAGGGCGTATTCCTTTCTACAAGGAAACTCGATGACTCAGTAAGGATGAAGGGATAATCCCATGGTGTTGGTGGTCAGCCAACCAAGCCATTTGTTTGCGGATAGTGTGGGTAGTAATGGGTAGTAGTGGGTAATAGTGGGAGCGCACGAGCAGGCTGACTAGTGAGTGTACCGTAGCTAGGGCTGGATCTTTTTAATTGGACTTTCTCTGTAAACAGAGGGTGAGGAAGCAAAACCAGTGGAGGAAGAAGATGGGAAGGAGAGCGAGGAACCGAAAGCTAAAAAGGCTAAACCTGAACCGAGTAAGTGATTTCCCATTCATCGATCCATGATGCTGTAGGGGCCAGGAAAGCTCAGTTGGTAAAAGCCCGGATTCACATTCTAAGAATTATGGGCTCAGTTCTCAATGCTGGTGTACCTTTTCCTTGTTGATAAGAGTGCTGAACTCTTGAGAATTTATGTGTGAGGCTTAGGTCTACTGACCATCAACTGTCTTGACCCTTGTCTTGCCATCCCCGATAGCTAGTGAGGCCACTGCCTTCCTTTCCATTGAAATCACACGGTTTATCATCACCGTAGGATCAGATTATCACTTGTATGTGAAATACCTGTGCCTTTCTATGGTATTGTGGCATCATTCTAGGCGTAGTGATTGAGGGTATCTTCATCCGTTTTCAGGTTCCAGGCCTTTAAAGTCCGGTCCAATATGTTATGTGATGTCCGGTTGTAGAATGGTTTGATCAAACAGAAGAGCACAGCACATCTGTGTATGTGCAAGGATTACCGGATGACATAACCGAAATAGAGTTCACCGAAATGATGGCTAAATGCGGTCTCATTGCCTACGATTATGAGAAAAAGAAACAAAAAATAAAACTTTATTTGGATAAAGACAGTGGCAAGCCTAAAGGAGATGGTCTGTGTACATATATCAAGGTAAAACTCTATCCAACTAATTTGTGGTACATGCAGTTTATCTCAAGCCCGTTGGCTGCACTAAACTTTCCCACACGCGCAGCTAGTCTGTATGGAAAACATATCTGCCTGATCTGTGGTACCGACACGCGGTTTATCCCTTTAATAAAAGGAATGCAATCAAACTTGGTCAGTGAATCCATAACTACTATTGCTGTGTCATTCGCTCAGCCTTGCTTCACACGTTGTAGAGGGAATCTGTAGACTTGGCCATGCAGCTAATTGATGAATCAGAATTACGAGGCTCACAGATTGAATGCGAACTCGCCAAGTTTGAGCTGAAAGGCCAGTTCGACCCGACGAAGCGAAGGAAGCCGAAGAACAATAAAGCCAAACGACGGGAAAAAGAAAAGCAGGCCAAGTGAGTCAATGTACCCTCAGTACTATACCAAATCACCTGCCCTATCTTCTCTATGGGGCACACGAGTGCAAGCAGAAGGTCTCCTAATGATGCACCATGAAATAATAGGCGTAGACCAGGTTCTGCATTCTCCTGACATCTGCTACTGTGATGACTTTTAGATTGCTCGATTGGCAACCGGACAAACTACCTGATGAACGTTTCAAATCTGAAAAGACCGTCGTGCTCAGAAATGTGTTTGATCCCGCCGAGTTCGATGTGAGTACCTGTTTCTCCGCCCGTCCTTTTTTTTTGTTTAAATCCCCCCCGCAAATAGGTGACGAATACAAAATTTTATGGTCCATACGTCAATTATTGATCACATTATTTGTTTGGTGATCAAATACCCTCGAAATTACACAGCGAGCCTTTTTGTTAAAGGAGCTAAGTCACGGTCAAGTGTAGATGCTTTTTGGAGTTGTGTTCTCCAGTCTCAAAGGGAGGCAACTCCGCATACATTGCGGTGATGGTGAGTGGTCTTTTTCCAAAACAGATATCGGTCATTCGAATAACTACGGCCCGAATGGTCCAAATAGAAAGAAAAAGGGATCTCATTACTAAAACTTAGCAACCTAATGATCTTCACTCCCTCATAACATCGGGCAGAACTCAAAATTGAACGTAATATTGGAGAAAACTGAAGTTATAAGAAGTGCTTTGCCGGTTTTCCCTAGCCCTAAATAGAGGCCGTTGTGTACGGGCCTCTACCTTTGCGCAATGATGGCACTAACGCTCGCTGAGAGAGGTGAAAAACAGCACTCTGAAACCCTATTTCTATATTTTTGTTAAACATTTTCTCTATTCAGACTTGTGTAACTACAGGTCTAGTGTACACCTTCAAGAAGATTTTCCAAACGTCAACGCGTAATCCGAGAAATCAATGCGTCGACGGTCTGAAATTACGTCGTCGAGAGCTTTAAGTATGCGCATTGGATAGGGCTATATCTAAGCTTTCATTTGAGCTGGGCATTGGGCCCATTTGTTCATGGTAAGCTTCAGATTCTACAAACAAGTGAAGTCACTTTTGCCCATGTCATAACCCCTTTAACTAACTGATGATCATCAAATACTCGAGATTTACCCCCAGAACATCCAATTTTCTGGGTTTCCGCGTGTCCGACTGGGCAGAATCTGGGAGACTGGCTCTGGGCTGAACCAAGAGTGTGATAAGTTTTCATGGTTTGATGCGGTATGATTGTGGCTCCATCGTTGCTAAAGAAATATTGTTGATTATTGACTAGATTCCTAGCCGGCTAACGACTGCACTCAAAACAAGCATTTTGTGTTTGTGTCTTATTTGATTGTGATGGGATGACAAAAAGGTAAAGCGCTAGACTCGCAAGGACATTGGTTTGAACTTTAGTCACAGCGGGCTCCAGTTGAAAATGGGAACTCCCTACAGCAACCCAAACAAAAGCCTCACTCTGCAATAGAGCAATGATACTGAACTGCTTGTGGCAGTTCATGCTGAGCTATATGGTAAAAAAAAAGGATCCAAACCGATAGTGCTGAACAACACTGTAAAAAATTGCAAGTGCTCGTTTCAGCTTAGCATCAGGGCTGTAGAGACGAACATTGTTTTGGAGCCTATTGTAGTAGAAATCTCTTTGTGACTTTGTCTTCAGAAACTAGACTTGCGCTGACCGCGGCTCTGGTGAATTTTATAGAAAAACCCAGCAGCCATTCAAGAGATTCGAGATGACATGAGGCAGGAGTGCAGTAAATACGGAGAATTCAAAAAGTTAACTATACACGATGTAAGTGTCATTTGGAGATGGTACCAATCCTTAGTCATGGCATTTCCTACTGCGTTTGTCCGTACCAATAGCAGACTGTAGCCGTTATGGTTCACAGTTCTGCCAGGTCATAGCCGTATTGGTATGTCGGTCCACAGCCGTGTAAGTTTTTGGCCATGTCTATTCACATCACGACAGTCCAAATCTGTGACAGTCTGCGCGGCCATTCACGGAGTTCGTGTCAATTCAGGGGAAATATTAATTTCAAAGGGTAGTGGAAACTAACCACTGTGCCACTAACAGTGGAACTCATAACTTTTCCAACATTTGTTCAGAATGACACCATAGAGAATGATACTTCACCAGGTTGCAGGTCTCCCCATTCATTACTCCCACCTCTCCCCAGCTGGAAATAGGGGTTAGTGAATTGGGGTTTACATCTACTCACATCGGCCTGAAGGATGCCTAAGAATGTGGGCACTAAACTAACTCCCAATATTACAGAGAAACCCTGATGGTGTGATAACTGTCGTCTTCAAGGAGTTTGAAGAAGCTGATCTCTGTATATCTAGTCTCAATCACAGGTATTGTTTCTCTCCTCACCAATTTCGACTGGTAGATGAAACAATTGCTTTGTAGAATTTTCGAGATCTGTGAATCTTTATTATCACTTAGTGGCATGTTTGTTGGCAAATGCTGCCCAATTTTGTAAATCTTGTCCGAAATACCTTAGAATGACTTCAATCTTTAATCTTTAGTGGGTTCACTTGAGTAGAGAGTGCTCAACACTGATCAGGTTGGAGTGAAGAGTTGGCATTTTATTGGTTGGTAGATGGTTTGGTGGAAGACGAATTCTAGCCGATAATTGGAATGGCAAGGAGCGATTTGAGGTCAAGGAGACTCCGCAGCAGGAAGCCGAACGACTTCGGAAGTGGGATGCGTATTTGGCCGGAGAAACGAGTGACAATACAGAGGTTCCAGAGGGTCAACCCGCTGAGTTATCCAAAATAGCTACAGAAAACAAGCCAGCGCAACCAACCAATGGACCATCTGAACCAGCCAAATCAGCCAATGATGCACCGGAACCATCTGACACGACCAATGAGGCGTTGTGAACTGTTTTTATACATTCTTTCCTGTACATAACACTTACCAAGCCTCAGTTTATGGGTAATATAAAATTACACTGCATACTTATGTAGCCCTTGTCGTGTGTAAAGAATAAAGCTTTGTACACATAATATGTAGTATCTGCTGGCCATTGAGAGAGTAGAGCATTGAACTATGCCATTTGCATCAATATTATCTCTTCGAGTGTTTCCCTCCACTGGGATAGTGGTGTAGGTCTTTTTTTAAAGTGCTCTACTGATGATCGCGGGCACCCAGTGCTCCTGCTCCCGCTCCTGAGGGTGCTCCTGCTGTGAGTTTGAGATTCTCACATAGTTCTTAGCTGTTACCGATGCAGGAGCAGGAGCAGGAGCAGGAGCACCCTCAGGCTTAGAAGGCCAGCGGAATAAGACGGTTAAATGCTCAACTAGACGAATGAACTAAAAAACTTGCTAACGGATTGTGGTAGAGAATCAATGTATGCTGATCAGATTTGGTCCCATCACTGTCTGCTGGAAAACATAATTTCAATCTTCGCCCATTATGTACTTTTATTGGCGGAGTGTTGGGTTGGCTAGCTTTCTAGACAACATTCACTGAAATCTAAAATTATGATCTGAATTAGCAGATGCCAATCACCTAGGGGGGTCTAACTGGTGGTGTGGAATCCAGCGTCAGTTTCTAGATCACAGTTTTTCGAAACATTGATAATTACAGATTAGTGAGGTGTGGTCTAAGCAAATGCTAGAAACAGTTGCACTATCTTTACTTGTGATCTTGTCTCTTGCCTTCAGACTCAATGTAATAATAGTAATTAATGTAGCTAGATAGAGAATACGCCAACCCTCTACCGTGTCACAACTAAACAGACCTGCCAGCACATCACCGGACACTACAACATGATATCTTCCAGCCATGCCAAGGGAGAACAAACTCTTTCTGATCATACACTTTCAATGAAGTGACAATTCAATTTGCATGTAATTGGGTTAGCTCATTGAGTCATGGTGCAACTCCTTTCCGACTTGCAGTCAGTTCAGTAAAGCACACAGAATGGGCTGTTGTGTTTATCTTTCAGCTGAGTCTTCGAGACACTTCCCCATTTGGTTCTCACCATGCTGAAGTTTTATATTTATGGCCTTTCTTTCTTTTTCGTCATTATGAGGTCAACAATGTATTTCGATGTACTTGTGAGAACAACTCAATAAAAATGTCTAAATGAAATGATGAGACAGTCTGATGACATGTTTGGTTAGAATACGGATGCCCTGCATTTGATGTCTAAAAATATGGTATCCCCTGGTTGACTAGCCTCTAACTGGCCAGGACAACCCGGAAGCACAGATCTTCACAGTGCCTCGGTTGCTAACCTCTAACTGGCCGGGACAACCCGGAAGCACAGATCTTCACAGTGCCTCAGTTGCTAACCTCTAACTGG
>Ga0224511_10000629_pt1 | contig 17827 bp, 13 predicted proteins | sample SF_May12_sed_USG_2_FD_169988 | JGI IMG/M metagenome (GOLD analysis project Ga0224511, IMG submission 169988) | Sediment microbial communities from San Francisco Bay, California, United States - SF_May12_sed_USGS_8_1 | ecosystem: Environmental > Aquatic > Marine > Sediment | place: USA...
GCCACCGCGTACTGCAGAGCGATTTTTTTGCGCTTTTGTACCAGAACGAGCAGCTGCCAAATAAGCAGTCACCAATTGATGTATAAGACTCTCTTTATAATCAGAAGCAAACACTGTGTCTGACACAGCGATCATTTCTTTACTATTATGTAACTGAAGTTCCATTATTAATCTCTTCTAATAATATCTAACTTGAAACCTGAAACTCAGGAAACCTTGATAGCTGAACTAACGATAACATCAGCGCCCTTAGAACCTGGAATTGAACCCTTTACCAGCAGCAAGCCACGTTCAGCATCAACCTTTACCAACTCAAGCGATTGAATGGTGCGTTTTTTATCGCCCATATGGCCTGACATTTTTTTACCTTTAATAACTCGACCCGGTGTTTGACACATACCAATCGAACCATTTGAACGATGCGATAAAGAGTTGCCATGAGTTGCATCCTGCATAGAAAAGTTATGGCGTTTAATACCACCCTGAAAACCTTTACCGATAGTCTTACCGCTAACATCAACTTTCTGACCTGCCTCAAACATTTCCAGTGAAAGCTGACCACCCACTGCAAGATCACCGATCTCTTCAGCACTTGCTCTAAATTCCCACAAGCCACGACCAGCCTGGACACCTGCTTTTGCATAGTGACCCGCCATCGCCTTAGTCACTCGACTTGCGCGACGAGCACCTGTTGTCACCTGAACAGACTCATAACCATCTTTTTCAAGCGTCTTAATTTGAGTCACAAGGTTAGGCAAAACCTCAATCACACTCACAGGTGTTGATTCCCCATCTTCAGTAAAGATGCGTGTCATACCTACTTTTGTACCAACAATACCAATTGCCATGTCGTATCCCACTAATAAAAAACCGACTTTATTCAAATAAAAGCCAGCGCCTAACCCTGAATTTCTCAGGATTAACGAATTAATTCTTTATATCGAATAAACGTGTAAAACGATCTCGATGTCTTCTGTTTTCGCAGTATCCCGTAAAAAAAACAAGGACTTACGATAATAAGAGTCTCCGCGCCGAAACTTCGAATAACACGCTTTGTGTATTCAGCCCAACAACGGAGGCGCGCATTATAGCAGTAAAATTACCCGCTGCGCTACTAGTTTAATTTAATTTGCACATCCACACCTGCAGACAAGTCCAGCTTCATCAAAGCATCAACAGTTTTGTCTGTAGGATCAACGATATCCAGCATTCTTTTATGCGTACGAATCTCGTATTGATCACGCGCATCTTTGTTTACATGCGGTGAAATCAGAACAGTGAAACGCTCTTTCTTCGTTGGCAACGGAATTGGGCCCTTTACGTGCGCACCCGTTCTTTTTGCTGTTTCAACGATTTCGCTGGCTGATTTATCAATCAAGTGATGATCAAAGGCCTTTAAGCGAATTCGGATATGTTGATTTGCTTTTGACATAATTAATTACTCAATAATTTTAGATACAACGCCAGCACCTACAGTGCGGCCACCCTCACGAATCGCAAAGCGTAAGCCTTCTTCCATCGCAATTGGGTTAATTAAGGTCACTACCATTTTCACGTTATCTCCAGGCATAACCATTTCTGTGCCTTCTGGTAGATCACAGGCACCAGTTACGTCTGTAGTACGGAAGTAAAACTGGGGACGGTAGTTGTTGAAGAATGGCGTATGACGTCCACCTTCATCTTTACTTAGAATGTACACTTCACATTCGAATTTTGTGTGCGGTGATACACTGCCCGGCTTACAACATACCTGGCCACGCTCAACCTCTTCACGCTTCAGACCACGTAGCAACAGGCCAACGTTATCGCCTGCTTCACCCTGGTCCAGCAGCTTGCGGAACATTTCTACACCGGTACAGGTCGTCGTCTGGGTATCTCGGATACCCACGATTTCAATCTCTTCACCCACGTTGACCACACCACGCTCGATACGACCGGTCACAACGGTGCCACGACCTGAGATTGAGAATACGTCCTCAACTGGCATCAAAAATGGCTGGTCTACAGCACGCTCTGGCTCTGGAATGTAGTCGTCCATCGCTTCAACCAGTTTGATGATTGAGGGTGCACCAATTTCTGAGGTATCGCCTTCCAGCGCTTTCAGCGCTGAACCAGTGATGATTGGGGTATCATCGCCCGGGAAGTCATAGGCATCCAGCAGTTCGCGAACTTCCATTTCTACCAGCTCGAGTAGTTCTTCATCGTCAACCATGTCGGCTTTGTTAAGGTATACCAGAATGTAAGGTACACCTACCTGACGTGACAACAGGATGTGCTCACGAGTCTGTGGCATAGGACCGTCGGCCGCTGAACATACCAGAATAGCACCGTCCATCTGGGCCGCACCTGTGATCATGTTTTTAACGTAATCAGCATGGCCTGGGCAGTCTACATGGGCGTAGTGACGTTTTTCACTTTCATACTCCACGTGTGAAGTCGCGATGGTGATACCACGTGCGCGTTCTTCAGGCGCATTATCAATTTGATCAAATGCTTTGACTTCACCACCCTGGGCCTCTGCCATTACTTTGGTCAGCGCCGCTGTCAGTGTTGTTTTACCATGGTCCACGTGGCCAATGGTGCCGACGTTTACATGGGGCTTGGTTCTTTCGAATTTTTCTTTAGACATTGCTAATTACCTTCGTACTTTAATTTCAGCCCCGGATATCCGACACTAGCCTCTTCTTGTATTAATGATTGCATCCGCGATTTTACTTGGCGCTTCAGCGTATTTTTCAAATTCCATCGAGTATGTTGCACGCCCCTGCGTTGCAGAACGTAGCGATGTTGAATAACCAAACATCTCTGACAAAGGCACATCTGCTCGAACTATCTTGCCAGCAGGCGCATCTTCCATACCACCGACAATGCCACGGCGTCGATTCAGATCGCCCATGACATCGCCCATATAATCTTCTGGCGTTACCACTTCAATTTTCATCATCGGCTCAAGGATGGTTGGGTCAGCTTCCATCGCACCCTCTCTAAAACACATCGAACCAGCTATCTTAAACGCCACCTCATTAGAGTCGACATCATGAAACGAGCCATCATACAAAGTCACCCTGACATCTTCGACTGGATAACCTGCAGCAACACCATTTTTCATCTGATCCCGAACACCTTTATCAACAGCAGGAATAAATTCCTTAGGTATTACACCACCAGCAATTTCACTAACAAACTCATAACCAGTGCCTGGCTCAAGCGGTTCAATACGCAGGCAAACATGCGCATATTGACCTCGACCACCAGACTGACGAACAAACTTCGTCTCATGCTCAACCGTCTTACGCAGACATTCACGATATGCTACCTGCGGATTACCCACGTTTGCATCAACGCTAAACTCACGCTTCATACGATCAACAATAATTTCCAGATGCAACTCACCCATACCGGAAATAATTGTCTGCCCTGATTCTTCATCAGTCTGAACATGAAAAGATGGATCTTCATGCGCCAGCTTACTCAGCGCAACACTCATCTTTTCCTGATCCGCCGTCGTTCTGGGTTCTACCGCTACCGAAATAACCGGTTCCGGAAACTCCATACGCTCAAGCGTTATAACTTTATTAACATCACAAAGGGTATCCCCTGTTGTAATATCCTTAAGGCCTATGGCAGCAGCGATGTCACCCGCGCGCACCTCTTTAACTTCTTCACGACTGTTAGCGTGCATTTGCACAATGCGGCCAACGCGTTCCTTCTTACCTTTTACTGGGTTATAAACTGCATCACCCGATTTCAGCACACCTGAATAAACTCTAAAAAAAGTCAGGTTACCGACAAAAGAATCGGTTGCGATTTTAAAACCCAAAGCCGCAAATGGCGCATCATCAGAAGAAGGTCGTGTCGCCACAGACCCATCCTCAAGAATGCCTTCGATTGGCGGCACATCTATGGGTGATGGCATATAATCAATCACCGCATCCAGCATGGCCTGCACACCTTTATTTTTAAAGGCGGTACCGCAGAACGCCGGCACAATCTCATTAGCCAAAGTACGGATCCGGATACCCTGCTTAATATCTTCTGCAGCTAAATCTCCCTGCTCCAGATATTTATCCATCAATTCTTCATTCGCTTCTGCTGCCGCTTCCAGCATTAGCTCACGTTTTTCCTGACATAAATCCAGCAGCTCATCAGGAATTTCGCTTTCAGAAAACTCTGAACCCATGTTCTCCTCATTCCAATGAATTGCCTTCATCTTTATGAGATCAACCACACCTTCAAAATTTTCTTCTGAACCAATAGCCACTTGCATCGCTACTGGAATCGAGCCCAAACGCTCATTAATCTGATCAACAACGCGAAAAAAATCCGCACCCACACGATCCATCTTATTAACAAAGACCATTCGTGGAACTGCGTATTTATTAGCCTGCCGCCAAACCGTTTCAGATTGCGGCTCAACACCACCGACAGCACAAAAAACTGCACATGCTCCATCAAGAACTCGCAGAGAACGCTCTACTTCAATAGTAAAGTCAACGTGTCCCGGGGTATCAATAATATTGATACGATGCTGCTTGTACTGCTTATCCATACCACTCCAAAAACAAGTGGTCGCTGCAGAAGTAATGGTAATCCCTCGTTCCTGCTCCTGCTCCATCCAGTCCATGGTGGCAGCACCATCATGTACTTCGCCTATTTTGTGCGAAATACCGGTGTAAAAAAGTACGCGCTCTGTTGTCGTTGTTTTACCGGCATCAATATGTGCCATGATGCCAATATTACGATAACGATCAATAGGTGTGGTGCGCGCCACGACTCAAGCCAACCAGCAAATCACTACCAACGGAAGTGAGCAAATGCCTTATTAGCTTCAGCCATACGATGTGTATCCTCACGCTTTTTAACCGCTGAACCGCGATTCTCAGAAGCATCTATTAATTCACCCGCTAATTTCAACTGCATGGATTTTTCACCACGCTTACGGGCTGCTTCAATAATCCAGCGCATTGCCAAAGCAGTACGACGATCAGGGCGCACTTCAACAGGCACCTGATAAGTCGCACCACCCACACGGCGAGACTTAACCTCTACCATTGGCTTAACATTTTCCAGGGCAGTTTCCATTACTTCTGTTGCTTCGCCATCGGCTTTTTCAGTAATACGATCTAGTGCGTCATACATAATAGATTCAGCAGTTGATTTCTTACCGCTCTTCATAATCATGTTGACAAATTTTGCAATCTGAATACTTCCGAACTTAGGATCAGGAAGGACAATGCGCTTAGCGACTTCTCTTCTTCTAGGCATGACTTTTAACCCTTGGGCCTCTTGGTACCATATTTAGAACGACCTTGTTTACGACCATCGACACCTTGTGTATCAAGGCTACCGCGAACCACGTGATAACGCACACCCGGTAAATCTTTTACACGACCACCGCGAATCAGTACCACGGAATGTTCCTGCAGGTTATGACCTTCACCGCCAATATAGCTGGTTACTTCAAAACCGTTAGTTAAACGTACACGTGCAACTTTACGCATTGCCGAGTTAGGTTTTTTAGGAGTAGTGGTATACACACGAGTACACACACCACGTCGTTGTGGACATGCCTCAAGTGCAGGCACATTACTTTTTGCGACCTTACTTTGACGCGGGTTTCTCACCAATTGGTTGATCGTTGTCATCTAATACCTTCTTTAAAACCCAATCAGACGGGCGTTTGAGGATGATTCCTACAAGCTCAAAATAAACGACAGGCCCAATGAGCCTGCCGACGGAGGCGAAATTCTATGCTCATCACTCAAAGCTGTCAAGTGATGCAGACATAAAACCCCACCTTGTTTAGCTGTACTAAAAGTTTGTCAGCCATATGGTGACAAACTTACTACTAATTAAGCATCCTGTTGTGGCTCTGCCTCTTTATCAGGTGCTGCATTTTCAATAACTTCACTGGCTACTTCTTCACCGGTTTCCGTCTCAGCCGCCATCTCTTCTTCAGAGAGGAAAGCCTCTTCCAGGGCTGCAGTACGGCGACGGCGACGTTCTTCGTGTGAAGCCATACCAGTACCTGCCGGTATCAAACGACCCACGATGACATTCTCTTTCAGGCCACGCAATGAATCGCTGCTACCGCGAACGGCAGCTTCGGTCAATACACGCGTTGTCTCCTGGAAGGAAGCTGCCGAGATGAAGGACTCTGTCACCAACGATCCTTTGGTAATACCCAGCAGGATAGGTTGAACATCTGCAGGCCGTTTACCTCCTGCAATCAGAGCTTCAGATTCTTCAGCAATACTGGAGCGCTCAATAATTTCACCCTTGAGGTAACGTGAATCGTGACCATCAATAACTTCACACTTACGCAGCATCTGACGAATAATAACTTCGATGTGCTTGTCATTAATCTTCACACCCTGCAAGCGATAGACATCCTGAATTTCATTCACCAAATAGGTCGCCAGGGCATCTGAACCGCGCCAGCGTAGAATGTCGTGCGGATTCAGCTCACCATCAGCAATGACTTCACCCACTTCAACACGTTCACCTTCGAATACATTGATATGACGCCATTTAGGAATCAGTGTTTCAACAGCTTCATTGTTGTCCTGAGTAATCACAAAACGCTGCTTACCCTTGGTTTCCTTACCAAAACTAACCACACCTGTCGCCTCGGCCATAATGGCGGGTTCTTTTGGCTTACGCGCTTCGAACAAATCAGCGACACGCGGCAGACCACCGGTAATATCACGGGTCTTACTGGATTCCTGAGGAATACGCGAAATAACATCACCAATAGCAACATCATCACCATCTTTGAGATTAATAATCGCACCCGCTGGCAGGAAGTAACGAGCAGTCTGCTCACTACCGGCAATACACAAATCCTCACCTTTGCTATCAACCAGTGTAATCAATGGACGCATGTCCTTACCTGTTGATGGGCGCTGCTTGGGATCCATGACCACGACAGACGATAGACCAGTAACACTATCCATTTCTTTCTGAACACTGACACCTTCCGAGAAATCGGTAAATTTAACTTTACCCGCAACCTCAGTAATAACCGGATGCGTATGTGGATCCCAGGTTGCAACAATCTGGCCAGCCTCAACTTCACCACCTTCAGCGACTGAAATGACCGCGCCGTATGGAACCTTATAACGCTCACGTTCACGATTATTCTCATCAATAACACCCAGTTCACCAGAACGTGATACTGCCACCAAATGTCCCGCAGAGTTCTCTACAACATTGATGTGATGCAATCGAATCTTACCGTTATTTTTAACTGAGATATTGTTTGCTGCTGCAGAACGACTCGCCGCACCACCAATATGGAAAGTACGCATGGTCAGCTGTGTGCCCGGCTCACCAATAGATTGCGCCGCAATAACACCAACTGCTTCACCCTTATTAACCAGATGACCACGAGCCAGGTCACGTCCGTAACACATAGAACAAACGCCATGTCTGTTCTCGCAGGTACTAACTGTTCTAACCTTAACCTCATCAACGCCAAGCTCATCAAAACGATCTACCCAATGCTCATCGAGTAATGTGCCGGCAGGAATAACTGCCTTGCCACCATCACGAGAAATAACATCGTCGGCAGCTACACGACCCAGGGCTAACTCACTCAAAGCCATAACCACATCACCACCTTCGATGATGGACTGCATCATTCTACCGTTCTCGGTTCCACAATCATGGTTAAGCACAACCATATCCTGCGCTACGTCGACCAGACGACGAGTCAGGTAACCAGAGTTAGCTGTTTTCAACGCAGTATCAGCCAGACCCTTACGAGCACCATGAGTTGAAATAAAGTACTGCAGTACGTTCAGACCTTCACGGAAATTCGCCGTAATCGGTGTCTCAATAATTGAGCCATCCGGTTTAGCCATCAGACCACGCATACCCGCTAACTGACGAATCTGGGCGGCTGAACCACGAGCGCCTGAATCGGCCATCATGTAAATATTATTAAACGATACCTGCTGCACCGTCTTACCTTCAGCGTCAACAACATCTTCTTCAGACAGCTTATCCATCATTGCTTTTGCAATGGCTTCATTCGCATGTGACCAGATATCAACTACTTTGTTATACCGCTCACCATTGGTCACCAGACCTGAGGTATACTGCTCCTGAATTTCTTTTACTTCAGCTTCAGCAGAATCAAGTATCGATGACTTTTCTTTAGGGATTATCATGTCATTGATACAAATTGACACGCCTGCCTTGGTCGAATAACGGAAACCGGTATACATCAACTGGTCTGCAAAAATAACCGTGTCTTTTAAACCAACCTGGCGGTAACACATGTTAATCAGATTAGAAATTGCTTTTTTACCCAGTACCCGATTAACCGAATCAAACGGCATACCAGCAGGCACTATCTCTGACAATATGGCACGACCAACAGTAGTTTCTGCAATCACTGCGCGTTCTTCCAAATTACCTTCTTCATCGTAAACAGTTTCTTTTACGCGCGCTTTCACTTTAGCCTGAAGATGAACCACACCATTATCATAGGCGCGATGAACTTCATCAACATCGGCAAAAATCATGCCTTCACCTTTAACATTGATTGACTCACGCGTCATAAAATACAGACCAAGAACAATATCCTGAGACGGCACAATCACTGGCTCACCAGAGGCGGGCGATAAAATATTGTTCGTTGACATCATCAAGGTACGCGCTTCTAGCTGCGCTTCAATTGACAATGGTACATGAACCGCCATTTGGTCGCCGTCAAAGTCGGCGTTGAATGCAGTACAAACTAAAGGATGCAATTGAATCGCTTTACCTTCAATCAGAACTGGCTCAAACGCCTGAATACCCAGTCTATGCAAAGTAGGAGCACGGTTAAGCATAACCGGATGCTCACGAATAACTTCTTCAAGAATATCCCAAACTTCAGAACCTTCTTTTTCAACCAGCTTTTTAGCGGCCTTAATTGTTGTTGCCAAACCACGACGTAACAACTTATTAAATACGAATGGCTTGAACAGCTCCAGTGACATTTTCTTGGGCAGACCACACTGATGCAATTTCAGCGTTGGACCCACCACAATCACCGAACGACCAGAGTAATCAACACGTTTACCCAGCAGGTTCTGGCGGAAACGACCACCCTTACCTTTGATCATGTCAGCCAGTGATTTCAATGGACGCTTGTTAGTACCGGTTATAGCACGACCACGACGACCGTTATCTAACAGTGCATCAACAGATTCCTGCAACATACGTTTTTCATTACGCACAATAATGTCAGGCGCATATAACTCAAGCAAACGACGCAGTCGATTGTTACGGTTAATAACACGACGATACAGGTCATTCAAATCAGAAGTCGCAAAACGACCACCATCCAGAGGAACCAGAGGACGAAGATCAGGTGGTAACACCGGTAATACAGTCATAATCATCCACTCTGGACGATTACCTGAAGCCAGGAATGACTCAACCAGTTTCAGGCGCTTGGCCAGGCGTTTCAGCTTGGTCTCGGACTTGGTTGCACCCATGTCTTCGCGTATCTGGATTCTTTCCTGATCAAGATTGATCTGGTTCAGTAATTCAAGAATCGCTTCTGCACCCATGCGCGCATCAAACTCATCACCATGCTCTTCAATGGCTTCAAGATAAGTATCATCAGTCAGTAGTTGACCTTTTTCCATGGTGGTTAAACCAGGATCAACAACTACAAAGGCTTCAAAATAAAGAATACGTTCAATTTCACGCAGCGTCATATCCAGCAACAAACCAATACGTGAAGGTAATGATTTCAGGAACCAGATGTGTGCCACCGGACTCGCCAGATCAATATGACCCATGCGATCACGACGTACTTTTGATTGAGTGACTTCAACGCCACACTTTTCACAAACTACACCACGATGCTTGAGGCGCTTGTACTTACCACACAAACATTCGTAATCTTTAACCGGGCCAAAAATTTTGGCACAGAACAATCCATCACGTTCCGGTTTAAAGGTACGGTAGTTAATGGTCTCTGGCTTCTTAACCTCACCAAATGACCATGACTGGATTTGCTGAGGTGAAGCAAGACTGATTTTAATTACGTCAAAATCTTCGTCTTGACCCTGCTGCTTAATAAGCTTGAGTAGATCTTTCAATGCCCTTACTCCTAACGTCTAATCTTATTTCTATGGATAACCTGTTTCAGTAAAAACTGAAAACTATGATTTATCCTGTTCCAGTTCAATATTGATTGCCAAAGCACGAATCTCTTTCAGTAATACATTGAACGACTCAGGCATACCAGGCTCCATGCGATGATCACCATCCACGATGTTTTTATACATCTTGTTACGACCGGCAACGTCATCTGATTTCACAGTTAACATTTCCTGTAATGTATAAGAAGCACCATATGCTTCTAGTGCCCATACTTCCATCTCACCAAAGCGCTGACCACCAAATTGAGCTTTACCACCCAACGGCTGCTGCGTTACCAGACTGTATGGACCTGTTGAACGTGCATGCATCTTGTCATCAACCAGGTGATTCAATTTCAGCATGTACTTATAACCAATGGTTACAGGACGATCAAACTTCTCACCCGTTCGCCCATCGTACAATGTGGCTTGACCCGTAATAGGTAAATTTGCCAGCTCAAGCATACGATGGATTTCTGTTTCTTCTGCACCATCAAATACCGGTGTTGCCATTGGCACGCCACCACGTAAGTTATTGGCCAGGATCATAATCTCATCATCGCTTAACGAGTTTAGATCGACCTTCTTGCTTTCGTAGTTATAAATTTGATCAAGATACTTTCTAATTGCAGAAACACTGGCTTTTGAATCCAGCATATCGCTAATAACCAGGCCCAGACCTCTGGCCGCGTAACCAAGATGTGTTTCCAGAATCTGACCCACGTTCATACGTGAAGGCACTCCTAATGGATTCAATACGATATCAACCGGTGTTCCATCTTCTGTGTGCGGCATATCTTCAACAGGTACGATCATTGAGACCACACCTTTGTTACCATGACGACCCGCCATCTTATCGCCCGGTTGCATACGACGCTTAACCGCCAGATAGACTTTAACCATCTTAAGAACACCAGGCGCTAAATCATCACCTGCAGTCAGTTTGGCCTTCTTCTCTTCAAACATTTCGTCCAGCAATTTACGCTGCTCTTTACGCTGTTTAAACAGAGATTCCAGCTCTTTATTCTCAGCTTCGTCTTTTAAACGAATTTTTGACCACTGGCTACTATCTAAATCATTCAAATAAGATTTTTCAATCTTGGTACCCGCTTTCAGACCTGCAGGTCCACCGGCAGCCTGTTTATTTACTACCAAAGATTCAATACGTGCAAATAAGTCATTTTCAATGATTTCCCACTGAGCATCGATATTCTTTTGTGCTTCTTCAATTTCAAACTGCTCAATTTCAAGTGCACGCTTATCTTTTTCAACACCTTCTCGAGTGAACACCTGAACACCGATCACTGTCGCATTAACGCCTGAAGATACACGCAATGATGAATCCTTAACGTCTGATGCTTTTTCACCAAAAATAGCACGCAACAATTTTTCTTCTGCTGTCAGTTGAGTCTCACCTTTAGGCGTAATTTTACCAACCAGAATATCATTGGCCTTTACTTCAGCGCCCACATAAACCACGCCAGAATCATCCAGCTTGGAAAGCAGACTTTCACTAACGTTAGGAATATCAGCAGTAATTTCTTCTGAACCCAACTTGGTGTCACGAGCAACACAGCTCTTCTCTTCAATATGAATCGTGGTGTAACGATCTTCTTCAACTACACGTTCTGAAATCAGAATCGAGTCCTCAAAGTTGTAACCATTCCAGGGCATAAATGCCACCAGCATATTCTGACCCAGTGCCAGCTCACCCAAATCAGTAGATGGTCCATCCGCAATACAGTCACCGCGAGCAATCACATCACCAACAACAACCAAAGGACGCTGATTCATACAGGTGTTCTGGTTAGAACGTGTGTACTTGGTCAAATTATAAATATCAACACCAGTGTTACCACCCGCCGCTTCATCATCGTTAACACGAATAACGATACGTGATGCATCGACTGAATCAACTACACCACCACGTTTGGCTACAACCGATGAACCTGAATCAAGCGCAACGGTAGACTCCATACCAGTACCTACCAGTGGCTTCTGCGCTCGTAAAGTTGGAACCGCCTGACGCTGCATGTTTGATCCCATCAAAGCACGGTTAGCATCATCGTGCTCAAGGAACGGAATCAACGATGCCGCCACCGATACGATCTGCTTGGGTGATACATCCATATACTGAACCTGTTCCGGATTAGCCAGAGTAAATTCATTAGCCGTACGACAGGAAACCAGCTCATCGGTGAGCCTGCCTTTGCTATCCATAGCGGCATTAGCCTGGGCGATCATATAGCTACCTTCCTCAATCGCAGAAAGGTAATCAATTTCACCTGTGGCTTTGCAATTAACCACCTTGCGGTAAGGCGTTTCCAGGAAACCATACTCATTAGTTCGTGCATAAACAGACAAAGAGTTAATCAAACCAATGTTTGGACCCTCAGGTGTCTCAATAGGACAAACACGACCATAGTGAGTCGGATGTACGTCACGAACTTCAAAACCTGCACGTTCACGCGTCAGACCACCGGGACCCAATGCCGAAACACGACGTTTATGAGTTACTTCTGATAGCGGGTTATTCTGATCCATGAATTGCGAAAGCTGACTAGAACCAAAGAATTCTTTAACCGCAGCAGAAACAGGCTTGGCATTAATTAGATCCTGTGGCATCCAGCCTTCCTGCTCAGCTGTCGTCAAACGCTCTTTTACTGCACGCTCAACACGCACCAGACCTACACGGAAAACATTCTCCGCCATTTCACCAACACAACGAATACGACGATTACCCAGGTGGTCAATATCATCGACCACGCCTTCACCATTTCGAATAGAAATTAGCTCTTTTAAAACAGCAAGAATATCGGAGGTTTCACCCTGCTCTTCTACCAACTGTTTAGAGACATCATCTTTCTTATCTTTAAAGTGACTGTAATCGTAAATAATACCAGGACCTTTTTCACCATCACGACCCAGGCGACGATTAAACTTCATACGACCAACACTGGAAAGGTCATAGCGATCAGGTGAGAAGAACAGGTTATTAAACAAATTCTCAGAAGCATCCTTGGTTGGCGGCTCACCAGGGCGCATCATACGATAGATTTCAATTTGCGCTTCCAGCTTGGTAGTCGTGGTATCCACTCTTAATGTATCAGAGATAAATGAACCGGCCTCAAGATCATTGGTGTAAATAACTTTAAAACTTTTAATCTTGGCTTCTTGCAGAGCAGCAATTAACTCTTCAGTAAATTCAGAGTTTGCAGGCGCCATAATCTCACCGGTTTCGGTATCAATAATGTCGTGCGCCAAAGCCTTGCCCAATAAATACTCAACTGGCGCCTCAAGTTTTTTAACCTTAGCTTTTTCAAGCTGCTTAATATGACGCATGGTCACGCGACGACCCGATTCAACAATAACTTCCTTACCAGCCTTAATATCAAAGGCCACAGTTTCACCACGAAGCCGCTCAGGAATTAAATCGAAGCTAACACCATCTTTAGTGAACGTGTATTCAACATGGTCAAAGAAAATTTCAAGGATTTCTTCATTACTATAACCCAGGGCGCGTAACAGTATTGTTGCCGGCAATTTACGACGACGATCAATACGAACAAAAACATTGTCCTTTGGATCAAACTCGAAATCCAGCCATGAACCACGGTAAGGAATAACACGTGCAGAATATAAAATCTTACCTGATGAATGGGTTTTACCCTTATCATGATCAAATAAAACACCGGGTGAGCGATGCAGCTGAGATACGATAACACGCTCAGTACCATTAATAACGAAAGTACCGTTATCGGTCATCAAGGGCATTTCACCCATGTAAACTTCTTGCTCCTTCACTTCCTTTGGAGTCACTCGTTTTTTGCTTTCCTTGTCATAAATCACCAAACGCAAAACAACGCGTAATGGCGCGGCATAAGTCATACCACGCAGTTGACATTCCTTAACATCAAAAGCAGGTTTGCCCAGCTTGTAACTCACATACTCTAAGCGCACATGAGTTGAATAACTAATAATTGGAAATACTGATGAAAACGCACCTTCTAAACCTACGGCAGTGCGATTGTCAGCTGTTACATCTGATTGCAGAAACTTTTTAAATGAATCAATCTGCATCGATAACAAATAAGGTACATCCAGGATAGGTGGACGTTTACCGAAATCCTTACGAAATCGTTTTTTATCGGTAAATGAATATGCCATCAGTAGCCCTCTATATAACTAGTCGATTATTACAGTAAAAATCAGTTTTTAAAAACTGGAAACAGGAAAAGGCCGGTAGCCAATTACTTTTTAAGCAATTGCTACCAGCCTGCCCTGTCGCTGAAGCCAGTGACCAACGTTCTGTCTATTTAAGTTCGACAGATGCGCCAGCTTCTTCAAGCTGCTTTTTGATCTCTTCAGCTTCTTCTTTAGTAGCGCCTTCTTTAACAGTTGCAGGTGCACCTTCAACAGTTTCTTTCGCTTCTTTCAGGCCCTGGCCTGTAATAGCGCGAACCGCCTTAATTACAGCTACTTTGTTAGATCCCATACCAGCTAGAACAACATCAAACTCAGTTTGTTCTGCGGCAGCGCCACCAGCGTCGCCACCAGCAGCAGGTGCTGCAGCTACAGCAGCAGCTGCAGAAACGCCAAATTTTTCTTCCATTGCAGAAATAAGATCTACAACGTCCATTACAGACATATTGGAAATAGTTTCAAGAATATCATCTTTAGAAACAGCCATTACTCTTCTCCAGATTAAATTAAATTACTTAAGTAGCGTCAGTTACTACGCTTGCCCAATCAACTTTCTTTTTGATCACGAACAGCAGCTACAGTGCGAACAAGTTTCGCGTGTGGCTCGTTGAGTGTACGTACGAATTTTTCGACTGGTGCTTTCATTACCGCCATGAGCATAGCAATAGCCTGTTCACGATTAGGTAATTTAGACAAGCGTTCAAGGTCTTCAATTGGTAACACTTCACCACCAATTGCAATCACCCTGGCAATTAACTTGTCATGATCTTTCGAAAATCCACTTACGAGACGAGCAGCCGCACCTGGATCTTCCTGTGAGAACGCCATTAACAACGGCCCCACTAAAGAATCCTGCATGCAGGCAAACTCGGTACCCTCAACTGCTCGTTTAGTCAAAGAATTTTTGACCACACGTAGATAAACGCCTTCATTACGCGCTTTCGCACGCAGCTCAGTCATTTCCACTACGCTTAAACCGCGGTATTCAGCTGCTATAGCTGAATGCGCATCGGCAGCAATCGCAGACACCTCAGCGACAATACTTTTCTTGTCTTCAAGATTTAATGCCACTTTAGCTCTCCAAAATTAAGCATGAACCAATTTCCAAATCACCTAAAAGCAATTAAAAACCAGTTCAGCCAAGTAAAAAGGCTGCATAAAATATGCAACCCACCTACGGCGTGCTTTACATAACAACACAAAGCTTCACCATCTGCGTAGGAAATTAAGCAACTCCAAAGAGTCACACCTACGGTCTTTGACGACACCGATAACTCGGCTGTCAAATTATCGAATCATAAATAACAATGTTATTCACAACTCAAATTCTTTTGCCTGTAGAAACAGGCCAATCAGACTAAGCTAAACTAGTCTGATCAACAACAAGTCCAGGACCCATCGTTGTTGAAACTGAAATCTTTTGCAGATACACGCCTTTAGCAGCGGTCGGCTTCGCTTTATTTAAAGCATCAATCAAGCCTTTAATGTTTTCTTTCAACGCAGACACATCAAACTTCACTGTACCAATAGAACAGTGAACGATACCCGCCTTATCGACGCGGAAACGAACCTGACCTGATTTAGCATTCTTAACTGCAGTTACTACATCTGGTGTCACTGTTCCCACTTTAGGATTAGGCATCAGGCCACGTGGACCCAGAATCTGACCTAACTGACCAACAACACGCATTGCATCAGGTGAAGCGATAACAACATCAAAATCCATCTCGCCTTTCTTAACCTCAGCAGCAAGGTCATCCATACCTACGACATCTGCACCAGCCTCTTTGGCTGCAACAGCATTATCGCCATCAGTAAAAACCGCAACGCGTACTTCTTTACCAGTACCGTTAGGCAAAACGGTTGCACCACGAACTACCTGGTCGCTTTTCTTAGGGTCAATACCAAGATTGACAGCAATATCAACTGACTCAGTAAATTTCACCGAAGACACGTCTTTCAAAATAGTCAAAGCTTCTTCGATGGGGTAATGCTTATCAGCTACCACTTTTTCAGCAATTGCTTTTGCGCGCTTAGTTAATTTAGCCATTATTCAACACCCTCAGTCTCAAGACCCATACTACGTGCAGTACCAGCAATGGTGCGAACAGCAGCATCCATATCTGCAGCTGTCAGATCTTCCATCTTGATATTTGCAATCTCTTCAAGTTGTGCACGACTTACCTTACCCACTTTTTTAATGTGAGGCTCACCACTACCGCTTTTAATGCCCGCAGCTTTTAATAACAAAACTGCCGCCGGTGGCGTTTTAGTGATAAAGGTAAAACTTTTGTCACTGTATACAGTAATAACAACAGGAACCGGTAAGTCTTTTTCAACACTCTGAGTTTTTGCGTTAAACGCCTTACAAAACTCCATAATGTTCACGCCATGCTGACCCAAAGCTGGACCTACGGGTGGACTTGGATTCGCATTACCTGCAGGAACCTGCAGTTTTATATATGCATCTACTTTCTTTGCCATAATACTTTCTCCCGGGTGCAAACGCCGTACTTATTTCGGGCTCCCCGTTACATTCACTACCAATACTGACAAGTAAAGCTTTTACTGCCTACTGCCAACTTAAAACTATCTTTTAACCTTTCTCTACCTGGCCGAACTCAAGCTCGACCGGTGTTGAACGACCAAATATCAGTACCGCTACTTTCAAACGGTTACGAGCGTAATCCACTTCTTCAACTACGCCGTTAAAATCATTAAACGGTCCTTCTGTAACACGAACCACTTCACCTGGCTGATAAAGAACTTTAGGTTTGGGCTTCTCAACCCCTTCCTGTATCGCTCCAATAATTGCTTCAGCCTCTTTTTGAGTAATAGGTGCTGGCTTATCTTTGGTACCGCCAATAAAACCCATTACCTTGGGCACATCTTTAATTAAATGCCAGGTCTCATCCGTCATTTCCATTTCAACCAACACATAACCTGGAAAAAATTTACGCTCAGAACGACGCTTGGCACCATCTCTAATTTCAACCACTTCTTCAGTTGGAATTAAAATTTGACCAAACATATCCTCCAGACCAGCCAGACGAACATGTTCCTCAATTGAAGCCTTTACCTTGGCTTCAAAATTTGAATATGCGTGCACTACATACCACTGTTTAGCCACTGCTTATCACCCTCGCCCAGTTAGATACTGCACAGCACTAACTAACATCATATCGATGATCCAGAGAAAAATACCCAAAATGATCACAGCAACAATCACCATCATCGTTGTTTGTATTGTTTCCTGACGTGTAGGCCAAACCACTTTACGCACTTCAGTACGTGATTCTCGCCCAAAGCCAACAATTGACTGACCCAGATTCGTGGTATAGACCACACCCAGCGCCATAAGAACAAACGCAAGCAAGCCCAGAACTCGATAAATCAAGCCCTCAGCTTCGAAATGATAGAAACCAGCTATACCTGCTAACAATAATACAATTGATAACAACAGCTTCACTGTATCTAAC
>Ga0224511_10000630_pt1 | contig 17813 bp, 11 predicted proteins | sample SF_May12_sed_USG_2_FD_169988 | JGI IMG/M metagenome (GOLD analysis project Ga0224511, IMG submission 169988) | Sediment microbial communities from San Francisco Bay, California, United States - SF_May12_sed_USGS_8_1 | ecosystem: Environmental > Aquatic > Marine > Sediment | place: USA...
AGTGTTTGGTAATTAGCACAAGTTAATTGATGGTCTCCGTTTCAGCAACAGACACAATCTGAGTTGTTCGCTGGGGTCGCAACATTTGTCCGGCCGACAATGAGCTCGTCTATAAAGGATAAGAACACGAAAGAGTCTCATGATTTGTGTTTTAACATATCTACTTGTTTGTTAGATATATTTGTATCATAGTGTTTAAACGGCTGTATCTTTGTCTGATAAGCTATTCACTTCTAATATGGCACACTTGACTTTCTAGCAGAGCATTGAACATGTATGTTCACATATTTATGTGTATATTTCCAAAGTAATGGTTCTCAATAGGTTACACTGGCGGCTCATTTTGGGCCCATGCCGGCAGTGCTGCCAACTGGCTGACGGGGGACCCACAATGGGGGTACTATGAGTAGGGCGTTGCGTCGGGCGCCAAGGTGAGTCTATAAGTTTCTTTGAACAATAATACTTTATATTCATAATTGTTATGCGTCCGTTGGGTGTCGGCAGTTTTCCTATTGTTGTATCGTATACTGTTTGCGATCTGTATTGTATAATTGTTAATGTATTTCTGAATTTCTTAAGTTTGTTTGCTTGTTTCGTTTCTCAACATTTATACGGTTATACGCGCGTATAACGGCACGGACATTCCAGCGTTTCTGCTTACTAGACTCTTTCGTTCACAAACGACCTGCTTCTTTACATGAGACAACTGTGAAGGACAACTGAACCAGACTTTAGCACATTGTCTTGTATTAATCATCACAGAAAAGTCGGCAATTACCAGTCGGACTCGAACCGCTGGTCCTCAGAGAAAACAAACGGCTAAATTTCATACAACGGCGGATGTCGGTACTTCGGTCAGAACTTAAATGACGAGGATGCACCGTGCTCTGTATGCTGGTCACCGCGTTCGACCGTCATTATGATCCCTGGAAGGCAGGAATGTACTTCCGGCTGGACGAGAGAGTACAACTGAGCACTATTAACGCATTAAAGTTACTCATTTGTTTCTCATGGTACATATTGACATGTAAACAACCACAAGTTTGTTATTAAAAGTTAAAACGTGCTGCATTTCAAAGAAGATCAAACCCTGACTTTCAGTGGCTATCTATCAGGTGGCGCCCCGAACCACGATGGCAAGACGTTCTATCTAGCGGAAGCCGTGTGCGTGTCCACCGTACGTCGAAGGGAGAGAACGCATGTGTGTCGTGTGCAGCAAATAAGGCACACACACTTTAGGCATGTGGAAAGTTTTTTGTGATTGAAATGGCAACAAAGTAACGCGTCAACGGTTTTTGAGGTATTTAGCTATAATGGTTATCCCTTAATGTATAAACAGTTTAATCATCGTTGAAGCGATAAAAACTGTTCTTAACAGGGTAACTAATATATGATAAAATAGTTGGATAAGACACGGGGTAAACGATTAAAATTAAAATTTCAACAACCACATAAGATCATAAATACATATGGTTATTGCCATTTACGTCATTCACTACAAAGCAAAGAAAGGTTACAGACGTAGAGACCATATCACATCTTGGTAATACTTAATATAACCATTTATCCGTACATGTCCCATTTTATATCTAATATTAATAAATTCATAAATAAAATAATCAAGACGATTTCATTCATTCATTCATTTATTCAGTAAAGGTAAGACATAAAATGATAATAAAAACTCAACACAGCAAAATTAAAACAATGCCTATACATTAGTTTGAGAAAATCTTTCATAATGTGAATACATCAACAATGCAAAGAAAATCATAACGTACTAAAATTCGGTATCTTGTCTTTTTGAAATTAAACAAACTTACATCAACTTATTCAGACTATTTACGGTATTATGTTGGCGTTTGATAATTTAACGCGTCTTTCATTTTTACTGGATCTTTTGAAAATATTCATCTACTTTCTGATTGACTCAAATTTCACATAATTGTTCCTTTCTTAGCGTCTTTGTGTAAAGGCCACGTTGGGTGTTTTATTTCACCAGACAAAGGTATGTGTCATGCAAGTTTTTTTTAATCAATATTGCGTCAAAGTTTGCATTTTGGGGTTTGAAAAACTAGACAGTTAAACAAAAACGATAAAATGCATTTACAAAGTATTAAAGCTGATATTCTTTACATTGACTTACAAATCTTAAAATTAAGAAAACATAGACTGCGTAAAATATATGCCACCTCAAACAAACATGATAGTTACAAAAAAGGATGAATAACTAGTAATGCTACATAGTATATTTTAAATTGAAGAGATGCTCAAAGACAATAAAGTTGCAAACAAAGTAGGTTTACGTAAAAAAACTCCCCCGGACAGAAGTTCCCTACGAGTTTTGCAGGGGGCGTTTAAAATTTTCCCAGATTGTTACCAACGGTCTACTGAATGTATTGTTTGATGCCAGACTAAGTAAATGACGAGTAAAACTAGTGATAGCTAAAAAACAATGAAATGGTGTTTGTCGCAACGTCTGTACTCCTGTCGGTATTTTGCGCGAGTGTCTGTCTCTATTGAAATTAACACGGCGTTTAAAGCTGTTAAGATAATTAAATTCGGAGTGGTAAATTGATGGGGGAACTTATAAAAAATCGTTAGGGACTTTTTATCCGGGCGAACTCCTGTCCGAGATTCAACAAAGTAGATACATATAATGTCAAGTTTAAGGGCACCCTGAAAAAATGGCACCTACAAATACAAACACTTACCACAGTACAAAACACGCACAACAACAAGTCGTAACATGCACTTACAGTACTCTTTTGATATATGTTGTTTACTTTTTAAAATGATTTCTCCAAGGAATGTTGAGTTATCGCCTTACATTGGGGCTTTTCCAGTTTTCCGCTGTAGCAATATTCACACTTACTCAACATTAATTGGAGAAGAAAATGAAATGCTTTACTCTCTCTACCAATGCCACTTAGAATATGAACAACTAATAGGAAAAGGAAACGAAATCATATTTAAAAAAAATGGAGGGGAGGAGAGAGAGAGAATCGTACGCACATAGGACACGCATGCCCCCACATTTTTACGCTTTACACATTATTGATTTTTGACGACCCCAAGTCTAGACTTGCACTTGAATTCTGGGGCGTCAAAATATCCAGGTGTAAATTCACAAGCTGACAAGTATTAATTTATTCCTTTATATGGCTCTCAATTTTACTTGTGGTTTTTCGCCTACGGGCATCATGACATGGGCAAAAATGTTTGTTCCACCAAAGTGGTGGGAGCATAGTTAAGACATATTACATGTACATTATGATCAAACAAGGCACACCAGAGTGAAAGGATATCAACTCGTTCAATAACATCCATTAACAGAGTCGTCGAGGTAAAATTTAGAAACAAAATGCAAACAGAAACAAGCAATCGCATCACATTGATATGGGCAAAGCAGCCTAGGGTTTGTTGAAGCTGTTCATCAACAGAAAAAGAAATATTTCACACCTCTAACGCCCCTAGCGCATGAGCCGATTTCTGGTATTAAACCAAAACAACACTCATTCCGTAATTCCGGAAGACCTAATCACGCACATATTAAACATTGTTAACTGATAACCGTCGATGATCGCAATGGTTTTCAGCTAATTCTTACACTTAATAGCTTTCATACAAGAATGATACAACGTGAACATGCAGACATCATCTTACATTTTAGGTCGTTGTGTATAAAATTGTGAATTGTGACAAATGTCCTTTATGACACATTTGAAATTAATCTCAGAAAAAGGAAGCTTTTTGAAAGACAAATCGTGTTTAAAAAGTTTTAAAGTATACTAATTATATGGAAATTTCTTCAGTTTTATCTTTTATATTTCTTTCGTTATTGCTTTTATGTTCTCTTAAAATAGTTATATCCGTTGTTCATTATAGAACTTCTTCGTAAACAACAGATTCTCGCACATTGTCATACGAACGGTCCGATGGAGCCGGTGAAGAGCGAGGGCCAACACTAGCGACTGCTTCACTGACTTCAACACCGGCGGCTATAACCTTGGGTTCTGTTTCATCAGAGGCGGCGCCAGCACTTGCGGCTACTACCTTCGGTTCTGTTTCATCCAACGTAGTTTGGTCACTACCAGCTGCCGGACCTGTCTGCTGCATTTGTTGTCTGTTTCGTCGCCTTAAACATAAGCTTCAGATACAAGTACATGTTATTATGTCATTTGTTTTATTCTACAAGCAAAATAGAACACGAATAGTTGATATACGTGTACTTTTGCAAGAAGTAGTCAAGTAATGTTTTAAAGATTAGAGTTAATGTACAATAAAAATATATGTGACCCGACGTGTGACGTTTGATCAAAATGCTCAAAATGACGTCACGTAGTAAAATGACGTCAAAATAATGCATCAAATTATAATGGCTTTTGGAGGATTTGCACGGGACAACAAAACCTGTAAACAGCTTTTCAGTAAAACATTATTTACAAGTGATATAAATATATCATATCTTTGCAAAATTATCTTACTAAATTAACCCCACATGCATTGATAATAATGTATCGTCCTTACATTTGTTAATGTTATGTACACCGTTCATGATGTTCCATGCATTTACTTCAAAACATAGCCCTTTCAAACAATACCAAATTCGCAATATCGCTGAAATAGTCAATTGGACCCAAAATTTGAGACTCATCATATGGATGGCTCATTGTGTTTTCATTTCTTGACTCATGACGAAGGTATTTTTAGTGGTTAGTCATTAATATGCCTAATACAGCAAAATTCAAACATTCTTGTACATATTGTTACTGCATACATATTCAGCAGGAAGCAATTCACTCACAGAATTCTCTAAAAACATAATTTATATAGATATCTATACTGAGGAATAAAATATATATATAAATAATTGTATATAATTATGGGGATTGTCAATATTATCTAAACATTTTCCAACTGCGATGACCCCAAGCTTTTAGATTTTATTCCAAAACATGTGTATTTACAGACACCGATGTGTAAATTGTAATTAGTCAAAACGTCCCACAAAATCGGGATTTACTGTAACCTTGATATTAGTGTTATATAACATCCACTATTACCATTCTATACATAGATGGTGACGTCACTACGTTATTATCACATCTATACTAGACCGCAAATATAGTTCGCGTAGGATTGACGATTTGGAAAATTGCCTTTAATATATAGTTTACGTGTATAAAACGTATAGGTAAATGAATAATACATTTTAAAATGTATGTCTACATTATTATATGTGTTCAATTGAGACAAAAGACATTGTAATAAAACAAGTCGAAAATTGTATCTAACAAAAGGAAGATTTGCTTATGTCATTGTCGAGTAGATTAGGTGTAATTACCATATAGTAGTATATCGTCCATAAAGAAGATTGTAATATTCAGCAAAAGGTATGTAATTATTTTTACTCATCTGAGTATAAAACGTATAAAATATAACCGAAAAAGGAAACATATTCGGTGGTTACCTCAGAATGATGATAACTGTAGCCCATAGAAAAGACACAAAAAGTACTGATGCGCCAACCGACGTAGCAATAACAAGCACTGAAGAAGGTGTCGCTTAAACAAGAAATCTTACTGTTAAATCACAAGACATGATCTGATTATCAGACAATAATGTTCTTCAACCATATTATAGAGAACCTTCTTACAAAAGAAAGATTTTCTTATGACATTGTCGAGTAGATTGGGTGTAATTACCATATAGTAGTATATCGTCCACAAAGAAGATTGTAATATTTAGCAAAAGGTATGTAATTCTTTTTACTCATCTGAACATATAAAGTAATGTAACATTTAGACAAATAAGACAATGTCTATGCAAACATTATCTTATCTGACCGTTTCTTCGTTTCAAACAAATTGCCTTTGAAGAATTGTTCGCTAGACATAAGCATTTATCAATCGATGTATATGTAGGTGTAGTCAAAATATGTATCTCAGTCAAACGACACCGTTACCTCACAACGGACTTCGCAACCATATATACAGCAACTCTAACACGTGTTAAAATAGGAATAGTAATCTACGTCAGACAGTACTAACCATCTTTCTGTTTGATACAGAGCGGTCTCTGACTCCAGGACTGGTTAGCTAAACAGGCGGTTATTGGTGTCGTTATCGTGTATTCCACAGAACACGAATATTCCAACACTGTCCCTGTCTGACAAAATCCATATGCAAGACACGCGCTTGTATTGACGACAGCATTGCTGACGGACATCAGTGGACACATGTTGTCTGTAAAAATACGACATTTTCACATTTTAGGCATCGTCGACAAATTAATCTAAGGAAAGGTGAAGTCCTCTCTAAGCAAAATTGTATTGAGTAAAGTAGCAGCCTCGGTTTTATTGAATACCTTCATTAATGTTAATGACAGATGCCACATTCTAAAAAATGAGCGAAACTTTTTGTAAAAAGGAAAACATTATTCAATTTATGATTTCAGACGAATAATACTATATTACTACACAATGATGTATGTACGTATATACGTTAGGGATAGGGTTTTGTATGTTCAATTTGCACTTTAATGTACCACAACTTACTGGCAAACACCTCAATCGAAAACGACCTGAGACAGGTACTGGTAGAAATGTACACATATCGTGACCGGTGGAGTTTTGTTATCGGAATCGATACTGTGTCTTCACAAACGCCTATATCGTCGTCACATGTCGGTGTCACGTTGTTGTGGTAAAGCAACGTGGGCATGGTTTGTCCGACCACATCGTCAGCTCCGTGAATATCTATTTCACCTAAAGCTTGTTGAGAAACTGAAATATAACGTGGTCCATAATAACTTTCTAGATTAAGTTAACTGTAATAAAACGAATATCGGTCTTATCGAATGCGCACTCAAACATTTTGGTGTAAGAAACCACTTGTTTGCATTTAAATAAGGTTATAATTACCAGTTGCATTATTTATAATTCAGCGGATACAATTTCATTTTTTTGATAAATGTATTATTTTTCTCCAATAAACGACGATATGCCTATAGAAGACGTTCAACACATAACAATGATATATATACATAACATATGGTACATAAATATGTCAAACACATATTTATGTAGTAAATAGCGAGGTGTGAATGTAAATTTAAAATATTAGCATTTAGATAAAATCTTTTAACGACCTTTTAATTCAATGTGTATACGAGGTGTGTTCGTAAAGTTCCTGGACAGCTCCGTTATTTTTATATTTGCATATTAATGTCAATAAATATTATAGCATATTAAAGCTCAAGGTTCGTACTTTTCAACAAAGTAAATTATATATAGAAGGAGTGGTTCAGGGACGTTTTTAGTAAGTGGGCTCAGCGCCACCGGAAATGCATTGACTGTTTAGGGGAATATTTTGAAAAAGTGTAACGCTGACGTTATTTTTGCGTCGTGCGACGTCGTCAAACTGCGGCGTACAGACGATAGTGGTTGCATATATGTTGTTGTAACTTAAATATAGTTCTATGTATTTTGATATTATTTTACATTTTTGTCACTGCTGTTTTTCTGTTTACAACGATATAAAATTTATTCTGATCACACGTCAACTTATTTGTTTGTCTTACTTGTCCAAGAACTTTACGAACACACCTCGTATAATTGACTCTATATAGTGAACTGAGAAAGAGCAGATTTGAAACAAATTATTATCTATATAACTAATCCTCAATGCACTGTATTATTACAAAAAATGAGTTGTTGAGTTATCCGTTCATATACGCACGTTTTGCGGTTTCACATACGTATCCATCTGCTCTGCCTCTGCAATTGTGATCACTGAGCCTAGCAGTCAGGTACTTCATTTCAAGACAATCTTCATTGTATTCACCATTGTTCGGCTCACCTAAGAAACGACGGACAAGTTTGAAAAGGTAATGACTAGTATCATAAGGGTAAATCTCCACTTCTATCATAAGGGCAATACAGTCAAACCTGTGTGAAACAGCCACACAAGAGAAGCACAAAATTAACGTTTGGGAACATTTTGTTTGGCTGCTTAAGACAGGTTGGTTGCTTAATAGATGTGACCGCTAACACAGGTTTGACTATACACAGGCTGTCTATTTAAACACCCAATCTTGTTGACAATGTGAGATCATGTCGATGGTTAGGTAAACCGTTACAAGCGGCTTTAAACACTCAAGGAATTCCATCTTGTTTGCAGCCGCAAGGTTAATTCCTGGATTATATGCAGCAAGATTAAACAATCATCTCAAGTTATAAGCTGAATAGGTTATTTGTTCGCGCATTATTACCAGAAATGCAATTTATTATAGTTTCCAGGTTCAACTCACAAGCTAGAGTTTTTAAATGTCAACCGCTATTTTATATGATATATAAAATCTTGGTCCATGTTCTTCTATTGTTCTGCACAACAATGCCGTAATAAAGGTATTTTTTAAATCGTAAATCGTATATACTTTTACAGCTTGCGTATTCGATAATGGACAGAAAGACTTCCAACAAGTGTATTGTATTAATAAACTGATGAAAGGGAGAGGCCTCCGGAAGCATAGCCTGCACGAGAAAACAGCAGCCTCGGTTTTTTTTAAAGCTGTTCATCAGTAGTAATGAATGATGCCACACCACTGACGCCCCCTAGAGACAAAAGACAAAACCCCATTTACTTGAACAAAACCTTACCTGGTTCCCAAATCAGGTCCTGTGCGAGCGTCTGGTTACCAGCACTTGTCCACACCCACCGTCCTTCCTCAGCAACGTCCTGGCCACCCAGCCAAACACTTGCAGACGAGGACTTATCGCCCACCAATGACATTTGTTTCTTAACGACATCTTAAACATAGCATTTGTCTTTATTCGATTACATGTAAAATCGTTCCAGTACATCTTAAGAAAGATAAGAAATGAAACATGACTGTTTATAAGTTAAATAAGACATAACGCAAATAAAAAAGGTAACAAGAGTAAGGATCACTCGGAACTACTCGGCCAATTCCGCCTAATATGCGATAGTGCCTCGGATGTATTAGGTGGAGGATATGTCTAACCCAAAACGCCTACGATGAAATATAGTTCTTACGGAAACCTACGCAAGCCGTTCGGCAATGACGAACGAAAGAAATCGTTTAAACGATTAAATGTTTAAACAAGGCGCACTCGGAACTACTCGGCCAATTCCGCCTAACCGGCGATCGTGCCAAGTAGTCCCAAATCCAAGATGGCGCGCTCCTACGTACATCAGAGAGATGGTGTGGTGTAGCCCACTGTCCGATGTGTTCAGATTGGAGTAAGGATGTAAAAGGATCATACGCAACTTCTATACAATTTTACAGATTTCTGATACTATATAGTAAGCATATATTTACTGATCATTACGAACATTAAATTACATTACAAGTTTGACAAACACTTGAAAGAAAAGGCGGAATAAGTGTGTCTGTCTTTGTTGTTTTACTAACGTATGTACCTAAATTTCAAGCGCCTAGTGCTATCTAGATTATTTACACTTATTTAGGAAGCTGCAATGTTATTTAACCAAGTACATGCTGTGGTATTTCAAAACAATTCAGTACATCTACCCGACTTACAAGCTAGCATTTTCTGGTGTTCTCGATGGTACAGAGATGCCAGGACACCACCTTTGGTAAGGCAAGCCAACGCTGCAGACGAGTAATTCATTAACTCCAGAAAGGCTTTGTAGCATTTGGAATAAATAAGGTCCCAACCTGGTTCGCACTCTACAAAATGAACAGATATATAAGCGGGATGATCTCTGGTGGATTGAGATAGTTGTTAAGATGCTTTATCGTATTTATTAAAGCCTACCTTACTATAGAAATCTACCAACAATAACACACAACGTCAATGTAATTATAACAAAATACATACGGCGTTGTTGAAACTTTATTTCTGTAAGCGCCACTCCATATCCAAGACTTATTCTCCAGACTTTTTTTCCGTGATCCAATAGACACGTGGTGTTAGTGCATTGAAAAGCCATGCAACCATGTTCTGTTCCGACATCTGTTTTAGTCACTGAACATTCTTGAGCCGCCGGTGTGATCAGCGAGCCATTGGTGCCTGTAAACGCACATTCGACACTTTGTTTGTTGGTTGTACAAATGCAAAACAGTTTGGCTGTCTAAAATACCTCATATGTTTAACTTAAGAAAATACGGTATACGGCGCCCGTGCAAACTGTTGTTGAGCATAAAGTGACATAAAGTGGACGAACTACCATAAACAATAAAGTTAATGAGTATAAAACCAAATGGCAAGTGTATCAAGACACCTTTTAAAGATGCTATGCCAATTCGTCTTTGTTTATAAATTTCTCTTTAAACTATTGCGTCGAAACAGTGAGATAACTTGACTATAATCGATACTCTCAGTTGACACGGTGGTGCATTCGTTTAGGGTTCGAATGATCCCGTGTTTAATTCTCGGTGTTTTTATGTTTGATCTTTGTTTTGTTATTGTTGTGTGTTTACTTTTTGTCCGCAAACCTATTATTTGTCACACAATTTTGCAATTTCTTTTGCATGGTAATATTAAGTATACTTGACATATTTCAAAGTTTATGGCCGTCAGTGGTCTGGCATCATTCATTACTAAAGACGAACAGCTTAAAAAAACGAGGCTGCTGTTTTCTCGTGCAGGCTATGCTTCATGAGGGCTTTCCCTTTCATCAGTTATATATTACTTACTACAGCTGGTGTTAAGTGCCTGTGTGGCGGCTGTAAAAAGTCGCCCCGTACTATATCATTGAGTAGTCATATTTTTCTGGTCCTCAGGGATCATGGAGTGTACATTTAGTTGATTACACTTAAAAACCGAGATCCGCTTATGCGCTATGGGGCGTCAGTGGTGTGACATCATTCATTACTACTGATGAACAGCTTCAATAAAACGGGAGCTGCTGTTTTCTCGTGCAGGCTAAGCTTCCTGGGGTCTTTCCCTTTCATCAGTTAAATATTACTTACTACAGCAGATGTTTATTGCCTGTGTGGCGGCTGTAAAAAGACGCCCCGTACTACATCATTGTGTAGTCATATTTTTCTGGTCCTCAGGGATCATGGAGTGTACATGTATGCTGTTTACATTTGAAAATGGAGTGCCGTTCATGCGCTAGGTGGTGTCAGTGGTGTGGCATCATTCAATACTACTGATGAACAGCTTCAATAAAACCGAGGCTGCTGTTTTCTTGTGTAGGCTATGCCTCTGAGGACTTTCCCTTTTATCAGTTTAAAAGGACTTATTACAGCTGGTGGTATGTGCCTGTGTCGGCTGTAAAAAGTCGCCCCGTACTGCATCATTGTGTAGTCATATTTTTCTGGTCCTCAGGGATCATGGAGTGTACATGTATGTTCTTTAAATTTGAAAATGGTGTTCCGCTCATGCGCTAGGGGGCGTCAGTGGTGTGGCATCTTTCATTACTACTGCTGAATAGCTTCGAATAAAACTGAGGCTGCTGTTTTCTCGTGCAGGCTATGCCTCTTGAGGGTTGTCCCCTTTCATCAGTTTACTATGACCTTTTGATATTTATATTCAATAAACATTATGAGACAAAATACTCCTGGATAAATACTGCTTTCCTTAACACTTACATCCTTTATCAATAAATGTACTTCCAACTCTTCTACAGCTATTACTTTCTTTGTTAAAACTATTCGTTAAAGTTTTATGTTTAACTATGACGGCGCGTTATTTGTCAAATTACCTCCGACAGGGGGCAAACAAATATATGCATGTATATTCAAGAATGCAACTTAAATGTTTTATTAGCCTTTTAGTCTAATTTAACACAAAAAACACAAAAAAGTCCGAAAAACACAAAAAAATATGTTTTCTAAATGTCTGTTGCGTCATGATGTTGAATGTTTTTGTGTCGTCCCTTGTGCTAGTTTTTGGACGGGCCATTTTGTCATGGTGCCCTTAAACATGACATATCTACATTGTTTGCAACATTCTTTGTTTGAACATCTCTTCAATTTATATTAGTCTCCTCTGCATTGTTCTTCAATTTCGATGAATACATGTATACATTCATGTTCGTCTAATGACTCATACATCTGTAGGAGTTCAAAATCCTTCATGATTACTAATGAACAGCTTCAATAAAACCGAGGCTGCTGTTTTCTCGTGCAGGCTATGCTTCCTGAGGTCTTTCCCTTTCATCAGTATAATATTACTAACTACAGCTGGTGTTTAGTGCCTGATTGGCGGCTGTAAAAAGTCGCCCCGTACTACATCATTGTGTAGTCATATTTTTCTGTTCCTCAGGGATCATGGAGTGTACATGTCTGTTGTTTACTTTTGAAAATGGAGGTCCGCTCATGCGCTATGGGGCATCAGTGGTGTGGCATCATTCAATACTACTGATGAACAGCTTCAATAAAACCGAGGCTGCTGTTTTCTCGTGCAGGCTAAGCTTCCTGAGGGCTTTCCCTTTCATCAGTTAAATATTACTTACTAACCTAATTACTTACGTTCATGTTCGTCTAATGACTCATACATCTGTAAGAATTCAAATTAAAAATCCTTTCCCCAGTGGCGTGGTAACAATTTTTTCTATATGTTTGCTATGTTGCACGTGCAATTTGTGAATTTTAGCAATATCGTCTGGACACTGGCTTATTAATCAAAGTGACTTCTTTTTAGACAATTTAGCGTTTGGGGCATAACAAAATCCTAGGTCAGCGGCCGGAAGGGCCCCGTATTACATCATTGAGTAGTTATAATTTTCGGGTTCTTAGGGATCAATGATTGTATGCTGTTTACTGACGTAACTTTTTTGTTGCAATACTCACACTAACAATCTTACTAAGAGGGTTATGTTATGTAATATTTATAATGTTTATATGTGCAAACATTTTGTTCTATGAACACAAGTATTAAGCAATTAAAAAGTATACTGTATTACCTGCAAACACTTCTACCTCACACAAGATTAGTAAAGAAGCATTCGTCGCGATTATCAAGTGTTGTACCGCTGAGTCTGTTTCGATTGGGATTCTACAAACATGGGTCCCCTCATCTGGATAACTGGAGCAAGAGGTTTTGGTGGAGCCATCTTTATATAGAATAACTCCATTTCCAGTCACCAGTATTCCACTTAAGTGCGCTCGGTTATCTGTAAACATTGTATTTAGAATGTTAGCATGATATGTTGATCTAGCACGTTATGTTTCATTATATGAGTAAAGAAGTACACATGTTTTATTCATTATTTTTACTTGGCATGCATTATAAGCCAAACCTTATAATTTTTGAAGACATCCTATTATGCAGTTATCATAAGCCTTTACACATACTTCCGATTCTCAGAGAATTACTTTAAAGATGCTAGGTCTGTACCTTTATACCCTTATAATCGGTCACAAAACGTGCAATATGTTAAGTATAAAACATAAATTAATCTTGCAAAAACAAATGCAAAGTTTTGCGACTAATAATGTATTTTTAGACATAAAGGTGAAACACAAAAGCAACAATCATAAAAACCCTTGCCGGAGGCGGGAATCGAACCCGGAAGCTCTCGCATTTAAAGCGGATGCGTAATCTCAGCACCACTGGGAGTAATGATCAAGATATATATTATCTGTTTCGACGCAATGGGACGAAATGTTAATAATCAAAGCCAAATTTGCGGGCCACACACATTCAGCAAACTCATTAAATATCCGTCATTCTTTTACATGCATGGATATATTTGGTAGTTTCTCATACTTACGGGCATATGTTTTACTTCCTAAATTTGGTTAAAATGTCATGTATGTAAACAGTTCTGACCAAAAATACTGGCATAGCATTTTTAAAGCTACACAGTTTGTACTATAAAACTATTTATTTTTGTTCGTTTTATAAAATTGATTATTAAGTGTGCAATGAAATGGTTCGTGAGACATGTCGAAATAATATAAACTGCAACATAGCGTACCGCCTGTGTCTAGGTTATAAATTTTAATGCCTGTGAGTGGGTAGAAAGATCCAAGGTCAACACCCCACCACGCTGGAGTTCCGTTATCGCTTCTTCTAGAGTACACACACTGGCTATCGAGATATATTCCTTTTACCACTGATGTTATTCCATCCACAGCTGCTCTGGCATTCCAGGGTGTGGTTGACCCTGCCGTATCTTTCCCCCTGGCTAGGTTCGGGCCTTTTGTCGTCAAGTACAAATAAATATTTCGTTATTACAGTAATGAAAATAATATGAGAAAATGGCATATTCCTCAGGATGCATATACCCTGATTAAGTGGAACTCTTTTTATCAAACGTTCACGACAAACTATCCATGAACCCAAAATAGTTTTATTTCACGGTAATCCATCTGACTGTGTTCGTTGTATACCTTCGTATTATAGACATATAGTCATATTGTTTTCATTGCTGTAAGAGATTGTGACTTGTACAAATGTACCTTTAATTTAGCATCGGAGGTTATTGATAATAAATCATTCGTTTGTAATGCTATTTAAGTCTTCATGCATACGAATCCGAATGTTAGAATCCTAGCTTTTGATTATTTTTTTATTTTCTATTTCTATGTTAAATGTTTTTTTTTTATAATTTTAGTATTTTTATGTGCATGTTCTTTTTATAACGGATGGCTCCACAGATTCACGCTGGACACATATGTTTTTACTTTTTACCAGAAGTGTGAACTCATATTTCCTTGCATTTAGGAGCATCAAAATACCAAAGAATGAATTTTGCTTAAATATTTGTTCGCCCGGAAACTACATCAGCAACATGAATAGATGAATTGTAAAAATACTTGGCGCGAATCCTTACATTAAGGAGGTTGCAAAACTGACTCTTTAGTTCTACTTCAACGTTGTCTCATTATGTCGAAGATGAAAACGACATAGAGACAAACAGATTTGGCATCACAAATCAAACTCTTCACCATTACGGTGGGTACGCATTCTGCCAGAGATTGTTTACTATCTTGAAAACTATTCAGGTTTGGTCTTGGTGTAAGTTATTTGACCAAACAGCATTGTTAAAGACCCCTGTATAGATTTTCATGATTTTGGCGGCCATCTTGAATATTTCCGAAATACTTAATAAAAACAAAGTTGCCTCAAGATGTTTCTGATAGAAGATATCACAGCAAATCGTGAGGGGAATACAAAAATACCCTTCGTCTGTCGTTCTAAATATCAATCCTCTAATGCGTCTGTAACATTTTCGTGTCCGCGCCATCAAGGTCGCAATTCAAGGTCAAATGTTTGAGACTGCGTCCTCGCGGTTTCGCCCAAATCCTTTGAGAGATATTCACGAAACTTGACTGAAATGTTTAGCTCACCGAGGCTACGTGCAGAAGACACATGTCAGACATTTTGAGTAAAGGTCAAGGTCACACATAAAGGTCAAACAAATCGTAAAACATTTTTATTTGGAAATATAAAAAATATTTTGTTGTGTTTTTACTAAAGAATTTCGTAATCAAAACAAAACATTTAACATGCGTTATTGCATTATTGTCAACCTGTTTTCCGGTTCATGAAGGGTAAAGCATGGGTTGTTTCTCTCCGGGATATTTTTATTATTTGTGTGGACATAGCTGACTGTTTTGTTCAAAAAGTGTCACAAAGGAAACGGATACATGTCGGATAACGAACACTTAACTAAAAGCCAAAGAAAACGAAGAAGAAAGGCAGAAAAACGTAAGGCAAGTTCACCTTTAGAATCGAACTCAAACTCCAGTGTCCGCCATATTAGCGACACAGCGTGTTCAAAACCACAAGGCGTGACTAAGCCCGCTACTGACCAAAACTTTTACAATAGCTCGTACTCATATGTAGCTCATGTTATAAATCCAAACACATCTCCAGTTATGAACTTTAATCAACAGATACCATATGGATTTAATTCACAATCGCCTACAATCTTCAGTGCGTCTACTCCTATGGCAGCGACGTCAGGAAACGTGACGCCACCATGGGCGACCGAAATCATAACGGATATCAAATCGCTCACGGCCGTTATCCCTAAAATTGACAACATTGAAAAGTCACTAGCGACTATACATCTGAAATTATCAGAATTTGATACGAGAATGACCGCAGTTGCAAAGAAAGTTACTGAGATAGAGACCTCGTGCAGTTTTATCAGTGACGAAAACGACGAGCGCAAAAAAGAGTATTCGAGTGTGTAAACCAATCTAAAAGCCCTAAACAAAGTGTGTACAAACCTTGAGACATCAATGGAATCATACCAACAAGAAATTGAACAATCAAAAGACGAGCTATTGGACATTAAAGCCCGATCAATGAGGGAAAACCTCATGTTTTACGGCATCCCCGAAAGTACAGCGGGCCAAACAGAAAATTGTGAACAGCTCGTTAAAGAACTCATTCGCCTTAAACTGCAACTCGACACCGAGCACATGCAATTCGACCGCTCACACAGGCTAGGGGCTTAAACGGCAAGTAAAACCCGTCCTATCGTTGTGATTATTCACAACTACATGTACCAAACAAGGGAAACCGTCCGTCAAATATCGCTCCAACCGGAAATAAAAACTGACCTCAAAATCTGCGGCCGTGGAATCGGCGTGCAGACGCCAGTGGAGTACCGAGATGCCCGCAAATCGCTCCAGCCACTCATCAAGGATGCGGAGTATCACGGGAAAACAACGCGTGTCACCGGAAACAAACTACATATTAACAGGTCCCTAACAAAAACAATTCATAAACGGCAAGCTTTGTGACCCAATCAAGAACAGTGCTTAGGACAGTCAAAAGAAGTCCCACATTAGTTTATTGTCGTGGAATATAAATGGACTTTCGAGAAAAATTGCCGACATTGACTTTTTGAACTTATTTAGTGAGTACGATATAGCATTTCTTTCAGAAACATGGATATCTAAGAACACTTTTTTGAATTTAAATGTAAATGATTATTGTTGTGAGCACATTTTAGGAAACAAGTCGTATAACACAAGAAAAGGCCGCTATAGCGGCGGAATATCTGTGTATTATCGCAATCATTTAAGAAAATTTGTTACCATTGTAGAAAAGAATCAATATGGTGTTATCTGGATAAAATTATCTAAAGAATTATTTTCTTTTAACGAAGATGTTGATGTATGTAACATATATATACCGCCAATTAATTCTAAAGTTATTCCTAATGATCAGTTTGATTTTTTTGAAGAACTAGAAACTGGAATCGAAAAATATGCATCGCTTGGTAAACTTTTTCTTACAGAAGACCTTAACAGTAGATGTTCAGATAAGAATGACCTACTTTCTTTTGACCCATATATTGATGTTGACAATCAGCTGTCAGACCGTGTTTTTGTTTTGCCACGTGCTTCAATGGATCACGTGATCGATACACACGGCAATATATTAATAGAGCTCTGCCTATCCACGAGGGGATTTGGCTCAGTGGTAAAACACTCGACTGCCGACCCAGGGATTGCGAGTTCGACCCTCCCTCACTTCAACTAAAATTACTAAAAGGAGATATGTACTGGTTCTTCCCAGGAAAGATGCTCCCATGTATCAGTGCTTTACACTGGGCACGTTAAAGAACCTGGTTTGTCATGTGTGGTGGGCGCTCCAGTATCTTGTACTATGGGTCACTAATATACTATTCAAAATTTCTAACGCCTGATGTTAAATCTCTGTAATTAGAATTCTACTTATTTTGTCGAGCTAAAACTTACACAAGAGTTAATGTACATGTGTAGATTAATGTTAACAGAGATTTTTCTTAACTCCATTCACGCTGTCTCGACCGGCAGGCCACCCCTACAAAAACACGTGTTTCACGTGCACGAGAAACCCGTGCAATATTTTCAACACATTTCCCGCT
>Ga0224511_10000631_pt1 | contig 17797 bp, 13 predicted proteins | sample SF_May12_sed_USG_2_FD_169988 | JGI IMG/M metagenome (GOLD analysis project Ga0224511, IMG submission 169988) | Sediment microbial communities from San Francisco Bay, California, United States - SF_May12_sed_USGS_8_1 | ecosystem: Environmental > Aquatic > Marine > Sediment | place: USA...
TAAAGGGAAGTAATATTACACCTTATTACCTCCCCTAAATATGAATACAATGCAAATTTTCAATCTTGTTTATAAAGTCAAAAAAGCAAAAACTGAGAAAAGCAGTGTGGTGGATCGTCTTCAAATGACATATATTTAAATAATAAAAGGTTTTTAAAACCTCTACTTGGCTTCAAGTATGTGAATCCATTGCACTCCAACAACCTTAACAGATCCGTTTGTTGACAATGTTAGTTGACCGATAACAATTCACTGAATACCAGTATTCAGCCGTTTTTATTGTTTCGCTGTACATAGTCTAGTTATCGCCATTTAAAGTGAACCTTTTTAAGGTTAATGTTATGTAAAACATTATATAGTAGTTGTCGATCATGTATAGATCTCAATTAGTGATACAACAACACATAGACAAGAAAAGGACAAAAGATATATCTGATAAACGCATGTTTAAACTGCCCAGTTCATTTGTAACAAATGTGGTAGAACTGTCTGTATACAAGCCACCATCAAAATTGTCGACTTGACGACATTACCTAAACGGACCTAATATGTTCGGTGTGCTTATACTGGGTTTAACTGATCCTGGAAGACAGTTAATACTGGAAAGACAATTGTTAAGTTTAACTACAAAATGGAATCGTGACAAAAATATATTAATCATTTTAGCCAAAGTATTCCTTGACTCTATGGTGCCATGAGAAAGTGTCAGAGAGTGAAACTAGAATGTATGCACGTGATGTAGATCATGGTTAACTTGACAAACATACATTCCATTCAATAGACAGTAAAATTGATTGTGTTTTATACAACAATTTTAAAATTGATTTATTTCTTAGGCTTCTATCATTTCTTATATGTATCTTTAAATGTGTGATACATATTGCAATGCATTTCAATTGGGAGAACTATTTTAAGATAACTGTTTACATTGACGATAGTAATCTTTAACATGTTTTCCGTTGTTGTTTGTATATTCATGGGAGTGTATAGAATATGATTTGTATATGTTAGGACAATAAAATATTTGTTTTTGATTTGTCTTTAAGTTACAATTTGTTGTTCGTCCAGCTTGTACAACTCATTTTAAAATAAACAGGGTCGTACATTGAGCTAAAGAATGCTTTTAATAAAAAGAATAAGTGTTGGTGGTTTATGCACATGTCTGAGAACGTCAAAACAATGGTTCGGTTGAATTGTCTGATTTTGCCTTTTCGTTATCATAGGACTGTGATGATGTGAATTACTTTTATTTCGGCTTTGATATAGTCATTTTCATGAAAAAATGATGATGTAATTATTTTTTCAATTTACCATATGGATCACAGAGATAAAATATTGGGTAAAACAAAATGCAAATATTTTAAGTAAAATATAAATCTAGCATATTGCACCGTAACGGCATAATAATAACAGTAATGCAAATGTAGACATAGATATCTTTAAAATGGAGGTCAAAAATCTTGAATGTTGGGTCGAGTTTTCCTGTGTCAAATCGTCTTTGCTACGCATAGTGTATATTTAAAACCGACCATGTGCGCATGCGCGCCGGAAGGCGAAAGGTCGAAAACACAAAATGTGACTTTCTTCGTGTTTACGCCTGGCGACCCGCCATGCGAAAATGCGAAAATGAAAGACACAATCACGACACTTAAGACGTGGCATGTTTTCGCGTGGCGACCTTTTGCCCCGCCATGCGAAAACACGACAGATGAAAGGCGAAAACTCGCCACTTATAAATGTCGTATCTTCGCCTGGCGGGACGAAAGGTCGCCACGCGAAAACCCGCCACATGGTGACTTTTTCGTGTTTTCGCGTAGCGACCTTTCGCCCCGCCAGGCAAAGATACGACAAACAGGAGGCGAAAAGGCGAAACATGAAAAGTGTCGTACTTTCGTGTGGCGGGGCGAAAGGTCGCCATGCGAAAACACGAAAAAGTGACCATTTGGCGGGTTTTCGCGTGGCGCCTTTTCGCCTTTTCGCCCCGAAAACACGATAATACGAAATAGCACAAATAAGCCACCATATGAGAACCCATTAAATGGTATCATATTTTATCAGTTCGACTGCCTCATAATCAAATATTTCTGCGATGGAAGTGTTTGATCATTAACAAACGTGTGTTTCAGCAAATGACTTCAAATTAGGCATCTTTGCAAGTCAAAACCTGTCCGTCACCTGTAAATGACAGACACCTCACCTCACTGTAATAGCGGCCTTAGTTATCCAACATGCAATCGCTGTGAGTCGGTATAATTTTATTATATATATTGATGCACTTGATTCATGCAAAATGTCTTGAAGGAACATTTTCGTACAGTAATACACTAAACAAAACCATAAGTTAAAAGATGAAAAAACAACACAGTAACTAACAAGGAAAATGAACACATTTAAAAGACAAGAGGGCCCAAAGGGCCCTGGAACTCTCACCTAAGACAGAAGATTTTCCCGTTTTTATTTGCTTTATGTAAAACAGGCAACAAAGATTCATTAGAATCTGGTCACATCTGTGGTCTCTAGATTGTAAACATGAATGTACTCAGATTTGACCTGGTGACTTAGCTTTTGATCCAACATGACCCATATTCGAATTTGGCCTAGATACTGTCAAGACAACCATTCTTACCAAGTTTATTCAAAATCGGGTCAAAAATCTGGCCTCTACAGTGTAAACAAGAATTTTCTAAAATTTGACCTGGTGACCTATTTTTAAACCCAACATGACCCATATTCGAACTTGGCCTACATATTGTCAAGACAAACATTCCGATCAAGTTTTATCAAAATCGGGTCACATATGAGGCCTCTAGAGTGTTAACAAGATTTTTTTAAGATTTGACCTGGTGACCTACTTGTTAATTTAACATGACACATATTCAAACTTGGCGTAGAAGACAAACATTCTGATCAAGTTTCATCAAAATTGGGTCTTAAATCTGGCCTCTAGAGTGTAAACAAGAATTTCCTAAGATTTGACCTGGTGACCTAGTTTTTAATTCGACATAACCCATATTCGAATTTGGCCTAGATACTGTCAAGACAACCATTCTTACCAAGTTTATTCAAAATCAGGTCAAAAATCTGGCCTCTACAGTGTAAACAAGAACAAGTAACTTGTTCTAGATATTGTAAAAACAAACATTCTGACAATGTTTCATCAAAATCAGGTTGTAAATGTAGCCTCTAGATTGTAAACAAGATTTTCCTTAGACGTCAAGTTTTATCAAAATCTGTTCACATGTGGCCTCTAAAGTAAAAACAATAATTTTCTAAGATTTGACCTGGTAACCTACTTGTTAATCTAACATGACCCATATTCGAACTTGGCCTAGAAATTGCTAAGACAAACATTCTAATCAAGTTTCATCAAAATCGGGTCTCAAATCTGGATTCTAGAGTGTAAACAAGAATTTCCTAAGATTTGACCTGGTGACCTAGTTTTTAACCTGACATGACCCATATTTGAACTTGGCCTAGATATTGTCAAAACAAACATTCTGACCAAGTTTCATTAAAATCGGATTGCAAATGTGGCCTCTAGAGTGTAAACAAGAGTTTCCGAAGATTTGACCTGGTGGCCTAGTTTTTGACCCGACGTGACCCATATTCAAACTTGGCCTAGATATTGTCAAAACAAACATTCTGACAAAGTTTTATTAAAATCGGGTTGCAAATGTTGCCTCTAGAGTGTAAACAAGACTTTTCTAAGATTTGACCTGGTGACCTACTTGTTAATCCAACATGACCCATATACAAACTTGGCCTAGAAATTGCTAAGACAAACATTCTGATCAAGTTTCATCAAAATCAGGTCGCAAAACTGGCATCTAGAGTGTAAACAAAAATATCCTAAGATTTGACCTGGTGACCTAGTTTTTAACCCGACATAACCCATATTCGAACTTGGCTTAGATATTGTCAAAACAAACATTCTGACTAATTTTCATAAAAATTGTCTCACAAATGTGGTCTCTAGGGTGTTAACATGGCTGCTGTTTTCTCGTGCAGGCTATGCTTCCTGAGGGCTTTCCCTTTCATCAGTTTAATCAAATGTTGACGGACGACGACGGACAACCACTGACCACAATAGCTCACCATGAGCACTTCGTGCTCAGGTGAGCTAATAAGTATAAGCTCTGCGACTTAAAACGCAACTGAGCTTTCTTCAACATGTTTAAATAGTCGACATGAAAAGCAACTGTATTAAGCCCCCCATACACACACAATATTATTGTCAATAAATTGTCAATCTTGCAGATTGTCAATTTTATTGATAGTTAATGGGCAATAGTGATGGTCCTGTCAATTTATTGATGCACATTTGAGATCTCAAATAAATACTGACGTATTGACAATTTTATTGATGAGTAACTTGCGACTATCAATAAAATTGACAATAAAACAGTGTAATTTGCCCTAAAAGGCAGAATAAATAAATAAATATCATATTAAATATAGACGCTACCAATAGTAATAACAAAGAAAATATATATTTACACCATTGTCACATTACTTGCATATTTTTAACAAAAATTAGCGCACTTTAAAAAAACCGTGGCAGTCTGAGGCTAAGGCATATAATTTTTAATAAAACACAAAAATGCCCATGATATATTGAGATATGTTTACTAATGGACTCAAAAATTACGAAATTTGTTTGTTTATTTTAGTCGGGCATCATACAATGGAATCCATTTATTTTCTCTGATTTTTGAAGTACACATGAACTAAATATTGATCAATATTTGTTGTACAGTTTGTGGCAAACAATGTAACCCTCAATATTATTGAGTCAATAGTATTGACAATTATATTGTGTGTGTATGGGGGGCTTTTCAAATCGTAAATGGTACGACATAGATCGTGAATAAAAGCACATGTGGAAGGGCAGGTCAGGGTTAGGTGCCAGGTTGGGCGTACAAGGTTCAAGGATGCCGTTATCTTGTTTGACACTGACAGCTAACTCAATTGCTAACGAAATATTCCATTGACCGTAATTTAACCGCCCTGATTTTAAGTGCATTTAAACATTTATATAAACCATCTGCATAGACTTTCAAGACACTCCAAATCACCAGTTCCGCCGATAAACGGATCATACATATATATTGACCCCTTATATTGAGTCCAGTATCTGCAGTGAACTCGTAAGAAGCAGACATGCGAGTGGTGTTCGTGTTAGCTCTTGTCGGATACGCCTCGTGCGTGCATGAAAAGGTAATCATAGTAAAACAAACACATTCAGAAACATTGCTTATGTTCATTTGGTTAGTGTTTTAACAAATATATATAAATTAAAGAGATCTTCAAAGAAAAAAAATGTTGCAAACAATGTAGAAAGCGTCAAGATTAAGGGCACCATGACAAAACGGCCCGTTTAAAAACAGACATTTAAAACAGCACGAAACACACAAAACAACAAGACCTAACATACAATTCATACATTCAGAACCAACTATTCTTGTGTTTTTAAAAAACCTTTTCCATTCATATTTATTAGAATGATTTATCCAATACTTGTTGAGTTATTGCTTTGGTACGGTCAATGACTTGCATTGGAGGTTTAAAGCGGCGGTCCTCCAGATGCTCAAAAAATAAAACAAATAAATTAAAATTAACGGTAAATACTGGTCAAGTTATGTTCAGTGGAGAAATCTTTTATTACTGACCCCTTAATTCATGTGAGAAAGTTCACAAAAGCTTGGGAAAAACATCGTTTTTCTTTGAATAATCCAATGCGTTACTAACGCAGTAACCGTTATGTATAGTAGGAATATCCCGATGGCAGAAAAGCGAATTGTCTGTTTATAAAGCAAAAAAGTGCAAATATGCAAGTTTTAACCGATATTTTAATTTCTAACAACTATTATATGTTTTGAAGAGATATTTTGAAATATTTGTTTTTCTAGTATATTCTGGAGGTCAGCTGCTTTAAGCTATAGCAAACATCAAACTTTCTCAACATTTATTTGAAAAGATAAAGAAAACGAAATGCATTCACTTATTCTTCCCAAGCCACTGAGAATATGAACTAAATGATAGGAAAGTCAAATGAATGTCTAAAAAGAAAGGGAGAAGGAGAATCCTAAGTAAGTTCTGTCTGAGAATTTCATCACAGGTCCATGGCAGAAGGTTTAGAAAAAAAAATGATAAAGTTAATAAATGTATTTAAACTATAGCATCATTCCCTTCCTTTCTTATTAGGTTTCGAGAAGATAATAAATTGTACAGCACAATAGTAAAAATTATTCAACTTAAACATCTACACATGCTGCTTTCCAAGTTTCAAATGTGTTTTTTTTTCGTCTTCAGAATGTAAATTTACGTGTGATGCTATGACGTCAAAACGAGCACCTGCCACGCTCTGAAAGCTGAAAAATTATTTGACGTCATCTTTAGCTATAAAAAATAACCGCTAAACAAAATGGCCGTCCTAACACTAATACATATAAATGGCGTGAATCACGTTGGTTAAATGCACTTGTAGCCAGCAATTAAAAGCCTCTCTATACAAAAAGATAAGAGAATCATGAAAAGCCTACAAATCAAAACAAGTATAGTCTTTCTTATGAAAAAGGCTTCCCTTTCATCAGTTTAATTAAAGAATTCACAACGAAATGGCATAATTGCCATATTTTTTACCATCAAACACCAATGAAATTGCGTGTTGTATCTTTTGTTTAGAAATTATTGAGTCGCTTACGACATTATCTAATGTTAATATATGAAAAATACCTACAGCACTTGTACATTTGAATTGACGATAAATAAAAACAAAATACAACCAATTTACGTCATTTTACGTCATTTTATTAAATAAAATATCCAGGTAAAACTATTTTGAAGGGAATCCCCTGCGGTCAGGTCGTTTGACATACACAAGTACAACATTAAATCGAAAACCCACACTTCAAAAATATCTTGTTATTACGGTGGCATAAAAGTGACATTTGCGAATTTATTTTTTATTCAATTTTGTTTACACCTTTTAGGTTTTTTTGGCAGATTTTCGACTTATTTTTTTTTGTTTTGGAGATATTTTTTAGAGAGAGAGATAATTTTTGTTTTGGGGAGATATATATTTTTTGTTTTGCAGAGTAATATATTTTTGTTTTGCAGAGAAATATATTTTTGTTTTGCAGAGTAATATATGTTTGTTTTGGAGATATATATATATTTGCAGATATATATTTTTTTTGTTTTGCATACATATTTTAAGCCAAACAAAATGGCCTTATATCTTAAAGTTATAGTTATCTCCCATAGTATTAATATTATACTAGTCACTTTAAATTTATTTGGCATCAATTGCATACAAATGTAGGGTAATGTTTTAAGCACCATACCCGCCTGTTATACAAGATCCACCATAAATTAACAAAACATGATCCAAATAATAACAAAAAGAAACAAAATATGTACACATCGCAGTTGCTTTTATACTATTATACTGTATTTATACTAAATATTTCAAATGTCACTGAAAAAGTGTATGTTCACTATTTATGATAAACTGTCTTTATATATTTATATCACTGTCACATTTATAAATTTCATTGGGGAGGGGGGGATAAAAACGAAACACACATATACATATAAAAACGAAAAGGTGCATGTCAAGCGAGCTAACAAATATAATTACGGCTCTTTAATATTTATTGAAACTAATCATTAATTGCCGAAAGCTTCAGCGTCTTCTTTATTTATCGTGCATATACACCAATTGCAATGTTTATAAAAAAAGTTGAGTGCCCCCCACAGGGCTTCGGACACTCCTGAACAGAGAATAGAACAACTATTAATATATACAAAATGGTATTATTTATTGGACAGGAACCCGATATTGCTTTAAGAATTCGTGTTTTTAAACTTAATAATAAGATAACCAAGTCTAACAAACATGTGTTTATATAAAACATGTCTTTTAACCTAGTATTTTATTATGTAAGAGACATTTAACAATAGCAACATGTAAATAAGCTGTAATTAGCAAATAATTTTCAATACATGACATTCAGAAAGAGTGATCTCCATTAATACAATACTATGGGAGATAACTATAACTATAAGATGTAACGGCTAGTTTGATTGGCTTAAAAATATGTATGCAAAACAAAACAATATATATATCTGCAAAACAAAAATATTATCTGTGTAAAAAATATATATAATTCAATTTATATATTCAATAAAACAAAAGTATGTATTTTAAAGATTTGTTTTTTTTTTAAACTTAAAATGTGTGTAATCCTCGTGTTACAGCTCAGGAATGCAGTTGCCGACAAGAGCCAGATTTGGCCTGGGGGTGTAGTGCCGTATTTTATCGAGCCATACTTCCGTACGTTACTTTAGCAATGTCTATAACTACAGTGTGTATATCGGTATGATCACAATCCGTAGATTCGTTTGCGCATTTTCGCGCTGCCGCCATTTTGTTTTATTTTGGCCACCATTATATTCTATTTTAACAGCCCAGACGATACAGACCAAATTCAAAGAGGCGATGCATATAATCGAGACGCAAACCAGGGTAAACGGGAAAACATGCATCCACTACAAACCGCGAGCCGCGGAGAATGCATATATTCATATTGTAAACGGATCTGAGTAAGCGTCTTTTTAAATTTAATTTTATTTCCGATAGCCGTGTCATCAAAGTACTTTGTTTCTTGCGTTTATGCGTTTATTGTAAGAAAACAAACCATTTCTTCTTAATATTTATGATGATGATGATATTGATGATGATGATAATGATGACGATAATGATAATGATGATGACGAAGACGAAGACGACGACGACGATCATGATATGATTTTTTAGTTGCCACTCACGAGTGGGCTACCACGGCCATCAGTCGTTCTTGGTTCTTGGTGATGGATGTGAGGGCCATGGAATTGTGATACACGAGCTGCTCCACATACTCGGCTTCTGGCACGAGCAGAATAGACCCGACCGCGACAACTTCGTCAACGTCATCTGGGAAAACATCAAACCAAGTTCGAACATTCTTATATTTAACTTCACAAGTACCACGGTTTTCCTTGAGTCCAAAATAACGTAACTCAAGTAATAAGATTAAATTTACTACGCGTTGATTGTTCCTGCCAACAGTAAATATAGACGTCAGCTACCGTAGGGACCCTTGTAGCTATCTTTTGCACAGCTGCTAGAATTTCCGTATTCAGTTGTACACCCTACTACACTCCTACTATTTGTTCACGAACTAGCAATATATACACTACGGGAGTGGCGACCGCTCATTATACGTTATTCGCATTTCTGGGGAAAGAACGGCTGTTTACACCCTGTTTGACGCCGAATAATGTTGATTTTAGAACTCTGACGTCGCGACGAAATCTCTCTCTCTCTCTCTCTCTCTCTCTCTCTCTCTCTCTCTCTCTCTCTCTCTCTCTCTCTCTCTCTCTCTCTCTCTCTCTCGACTTATTTTGCTTAACTGTACGGGGTTCATTGCTTACACGTCATATGAATTATCGTTGGGACCCACTAATTTTTTTTTAATCTGTTATTAGCATAAGTAGAAATGGGGTAAACTGGCATTTTCCAAACCGTTATTTCTGAAACCAGAAGCCACAGAGCTTGCTTTAAGAAGTAATGTATCAAAATTGTTAAAATGGTGGCAACTGTTTCACAGTGGGTTACACCAAATTGCTTGCTGAAACTATAGTCGTTGCAGATTGAATAAGTGCATTTCTATTAATATATTATCTTACTTCATTACAAAAATATGCTGCTTACAGATCAAGAGAAAAACTTTAAAAAGTACACCACGGCCGAAATCGACACTCTCGGACAGCCATATGACTACGGAAGCATTATGCACTATGGCCCCCACGTGTTTGCCTTACCACATACTATTAACCTGGAACCAAAGATTCCTGGAATGAGAATTGGTCAACGTGATGGACTTAGCGCCATCGACATCAAAAGTACAGAAGCGTGGTTTGTCACCATGCTAATTTTAAACATTATACATTCATACGGTTTATTTGCAAACAAGTAGAAAATCATTGAAACCAGATGAAATATATGCAGATGCCGAGGTTTATTTCATACCACACAATCTTGATTTAGATTTGTTTAAGTGAAAATCTCAAAACCTGTCATACGCCTCAAAACGTTTTTCTGAATTGTTTTTGTTTCATTTGTTTCTGCGGAACCCTAACCTAAGGTTCTGTTGTACAGAGATCCAGATCCTGTATGGCTGCATCCCACCAGAGGCACACCCCGCAGGCCCTCACGACTTTGCCACGGCTCCACCGAAACCAACCACAACCCACGCACCAGCGCCTGCCTGTGAGTGCGATCGATCGTTATTTTAAACAGTTTTACTGATAAATATTATTCCTGTATTCCATAGCTGACTAGATACGTTTGGACTGTATTTTAAGTAGGAATAATTATTTTACATCAGTCTGCGCGTTAATTATTTTTCGAGTATATCCCTGCGGGCTATTTAAATAAAATTGCCCATAGCCCGAATAAAATTGTAATAGCCCAGATTTATTGTTGTTGTCATAATACTTATACAAATCATATTAGAAATGAATTGACTTGCATTTATTTTAATCTTGCATGTGTTTTCTTACGAACACATAACTCCACAATCAGTTTTTATGTTAATTTGTTTCTTTATTTAGAATTTTACTTCAAATTTGAAATCGACCAGACCGACCAGCCTTTTACTCGACTCGGGCTTCGGGCTTATAGACTAATTCGCAGACTGTTTTACATATACATTAACGCTGTTGTTTGCGAGATTAAACGAAACTGACTGCGCTTGGAAGTGATTGTAATGGTTTTAAAATAAAGCATTTATGCCATTTTTACAATATGCAGAACACCATGTAAAACAACGTTTAGAAGGAACATATTTGATATCGTGCCTTGGATTGTACTAGTGGCCTCGACAAAACGAGACGAGTATTGAACCTTTAAGCCACGAATTCAAACTGAACGAGAGTGGAATTTAAGCTGATATAACATAACTCTTTTTTCTATAATTACATGTACTTATTAATTGCTCTATAATTTTTAATATCTAGATAATTACATTTGGAAGCATTCTTTGCTAATTTTTTATAAAAAATACTTTTTTAGAAAACAGTGCTTTTATAAACATTACTATGCTTTTGAAAAAAAAAAAAACTGTGACCGTAATGCCTTTAGATTATATCTTACAACAATCGTGCAATAATTCGCATTTTATTAAAATATACTTGAGTTCAATACCAACAGTAATTTAGCTTTTGAACATTTTTTGTTCTCACTATATATTTCACCGTGGCAATGATTGTTTTTTTATTCATTTCCACATAAAAAGATCAACGATGTACATTTAAATGCAGAACTTCAACAAACAATTGTAGCCACATTTGTATACATTCTTATAGGTATCGACCCGATATGCAAATGCATGTGCAGAAAGTCAAGGTTCTACGATTATGTCAATAAATTTTGAATGAAGTTTAATGTTTTTCAAATTGAGAGTATAACACAGTAAATATTCAAAGTTAAACCTTTTAAGCATACAGTAATAATATGCATGCTGGTGATGTTTAAAATTTGCACTTGAATACGCCACACCCCAATCCCAGTGCACATTTTCCAGCCGACGTCTGCAACTTTGCCCATGGTTTCTGTCACTGGACCAACTCGCACGCGGACACGCTCGACTGGACAGTTCACACAGGCAACAGTAAGATATTTATTTGTATCATACCATTACAGTGAATAAAGCTAAATGACATTTAAACTCAAGGGGACAATCAGAACGTTCGCTTTGTTGTGTTTAAAGACAAGCAATCATGTTGAAATCAAATAACTAGTGCAGTCGCCAGCAACGCTGTGTACGCGCTGTGTGCGCGCCGTGCCATCGCCCAGAACGCTATGCGGCGGCGATTATTTTGAACATGCACAAGACAACGCTGCGGCTACACAGCGCGTACACAGCGTTGCTGGCGACAGCACTAACTATTTGATTTCAACAACGCGAGCGCGTTGTGTGGGTGCGCCGCGTGCGCTCTGTGAGGACGCTGTGTAAATCTGGAGGCAGCGTTTGCGATAATTTTGATAATAATAAGTAATCATGAAATGTATTTTTATTTTTTTTACTAATTATTACTGTATTACTAATTTCCAATCGTTTATCTAATAAATCAGTGGCGGATCCAGGATTTGACCTTAGGGGGGGCGTGGACTTTGTCAACGGGGGGGGGGTAGAAAATCATTGAAAGGGTTGAAGGTTAAAGTGAAAGTCATTTTTGAGCGTGTTTTGGTCATATTTAAAGTAAAATAATGCTTAAAATGAATCGCGAGCGAAGCGAGCGACGAAAAAAATGAGAAAAATTAGCGTTTTTTGGCATAAAAAATCATAGGTCCGCGGCCGTTAGGGGGGGCGCGCGCCGGGTGCGCCCCCCCCCCTGGATCCGCTAGTGTAAATGGCATTCAAAAGTGCATTATAAAGTATTTTGATAGAATATATTAATTAATCTGAGAAAAAAACTCTTTTCTTTGCGAAACATACATGTTCACAATGTGTATATCGTAGATGAGATTTGTCAGTTTTAAATGCAATTAACTATTAATTGTGATATATCATTTATATTCTTATATTTAATGCATATCATAGTAGCTAGGACTCTTCAAGATGCTAGGTCTGTATCTTTATACCCTCACAATTAGTCACAACTCTTGCAATATGTCAAGTACATGTATACTAAATAAATTAGCATTGCAAAAGGAATTACCAATTTTTGTGACAAGTAATCTGTTTTGGACAAAAACACATTTACACGAAATCGCGCCAATCTGCTTATCGACGGGAGGCAAATGTACGCGATGTTCGGATCAAAAGTTATCTCCCAATACCAACCACACAGCGCCACTCGTGTTTCGTATTGGGAACCGTTCATCAATGGCAATGAAAAATGCAACACCACCGACAATTCCTGGCGCAAAATGTCAATATTCTGTACAAAACGGCCAAAATTATGGCAAAACTATTTGCCCTTCTAGAGAATGTTTTAACATTTATTATGTGTCAATAATACCAGTAACTTTCGTAATGCTGTGATATAGACCCGTACATACAACTTGTGGATCCCGGCACAACACACAAGGTGGCCAAGCTGGACTCCAAACTCTTCTCGGGTGGCGACTATTGTATCGAGTTCAAATACAGGTATCAGACACACACAATGTTTTATCTCCTTCATTAAATTGCAATTATAGAGATAGATATTCCATAACTATGCATGGTATGAGATTCTAAATGGCTCACTTTTGACCACAAGACATGACACAACTTACGTTGGTTTGGGTGAGGGCAGAACAAGCACTTATAAATCATTGTTTTGTGTTTTATTGTGCGCATGTCGGTATGGAACTCTAGAAATCATGATATTTATAAACCAATGCTTTATACAAAGGTTATTCGGGCTTTTTATACAAATCTTGCAATGGACAGATTATTACAAAATTCTAGACTAGTTTATCAGTATTTCCAAACCTTCAGCATGCACGGCACTCACCTTGGTCATCTGGTCCTGAACGTTGTCGGCTCCACGACCCAACACCTCAAGACATTGAGCGGTGACCACGGCAACCACTGGAACACAGAGCGAGTAAACGCCCATGTCCACACCAGCGGAACGTTCAAGGTAGGAACTGTGTTTCAATGCTGGCAGATTTCTTTGCATACCTTCTACTATATGTATCTCTAACACTAGAAGGATATCCTTGACAGTCGCAGGTATTGCCAAAATCTGAAAGCCCGCCAGCAAATGCCTTAAAAATAGATATAAGAATTGTTTTGCCGATATAACCATTGATATATATATTATTTTAGTAGTGTTTTCCGTATAGATTGCATTATGATATACAGTGTATTACTTACATATTTTACTTCGGTGTATGCACTAGACCAGACAGTGAACTATTCAATGTTTATGTATATACTATGCTTAGTGAACACCATTTCTTTTCGGTACATTTTAATTATCATGCAGGCATAGGTCAAAAAGAGAATTGAACATTTATAGCTTCAACAAAACCGAGGCTGCTATTTCCCCATGCAGACTTTTCTTCCTGGGTGCTTTCCCTTTTCTCGGTTTAATTTATAGACATTTTCACCAGTGTATTAGTTTCACATTTTAGCTGTGCATATTTGCTATCACTATTACGTTATAAATCACTGACGCCAAGGATCAAACGCAAACTGACCAACTACAGGCCAGAATACAGCATACAATGAGAAGTCTGATAAGTATCTCAATAAACAGATAATGTTGCAGATTAGGCTATGTTTGTACGATATAGAAGAGCTGGGCGATGCCTTTGGTGCGATTCATAAACAATACACTTGGTATTCTTTCAGTTTGAGTTCCAAGGGCAGACACCGACAGGTTTCTCTGGTCGTATGGCTCTTGACGACATCAACATCCACGCCGGAATTTGCTGAACGCACTTCGAAAGTGTGGCCTTTATTTGTATAAATAAATCAATTCAAAAATATATATGTTGTTTTAAGGATTAAGACATAACAAATCGTGCACTGATGTGAGAAAGTTAACCGTAGTTAGAGTAAAAGTCAAAGTTCATAAAGTACTGTATTTTTTAACAAGTTTGTCAAGAACTGTTTGATGAACTAAATATCCGTTGATTTCCTTGGTATTAAGCGAATGATTATGAAGTATTTCAGAGATAGCAAAAAAGAGGAGAGTTTGTATTAAACGAACAGTTGAGTGACTTAAAAACATGTTAAAAAGTCAAACACATCTGTGTTCGTTTCTTGTCTAGCAATGCTTTCGATAATGGGTTTGTTTTAACTGCTTTTAAAGTTCTTATTAAGAAAGTTTTCCAAATGTATCAGATTTTCTGTTAATAGTTTTGGTTAAACGGAAAAAAAAACTTTAAGTCTTTTAATACGATTTATAAATTCTGGTATACTTCATTTTGGCTCAAGATATCTCATAGTACTTGTCTTGTTTGGAATTAAGTGTTTAACATATTTCCAAATCGCTTGCCCTGACACATCTTTAGAGGGTCCCATCATTGGTGTATATAGCTTTGGCAGTGTCAGTAAATGCAAGGGTGGTAAGTCAGGATAGGACTAAAAAAATTAAAGGAGGCAACAACTGTCATCTGTTTGTCCATATTTATGCAAATTCACTAACAAATAACATGTCTAATAAACTTACACCCAAAGGCCACTAGAGTCATTTGCGTTTCCACCATGGGCTTGTTTTTCAAAAATGAAATTAATTGTTCGTAACTATTCACCTCTTACCACAAAGCTAAAACACGTTAAACGGCATGTTAGACACTTAAATATTCAAAAATTGATCTTGTGTCCCTAATGTGGTAAAAATGGCTATAAAATGCATGGATAACTATATTTGACACTCACATATTTACGGGAGTAAATTCACTGCTTCACTGCTTAAGTATGGTTAAAAAGCAAGATGTAAACATGAACTCTTGTTAAAAGATACAGGTATAACATCTTTAAATGTTTTATTCAATTTTGTTTTATATGTATCATATAGATGATGCATTCGATCAATGCAAACTGTTTTAAATGAATTGTTGTTGTTTTCTGTACGGGCCATTTTGTCATGGTGCCCTTCAACTTAACATATCTACATAGTTTACAACATTTTTCTTTGAACATCTCTTCAATTTATAAATATTCGTATACTATACTAATATACAGTCTGATTTATTTGACCGTGCACTGACCTTTCTTATGAACCGATCTTATGAGAAGATATTTGCAACTTTAGCAACACATTTGTAGAAAAAACAGTATTCAACGTTTGTGGAGTGAGTAGACATGTCAACAAAAATACAAAACATGTAGTTTCAGCCGGAGACGAACCTTAGTATCATGATTCACAGCCCAAAATCATAACCGCTGAGCTACTTTTCCACACAATAACCTAGTGAAAAAAAGTAAAATAAAAATGATCGTTATGTATGACAGCTGTATACATAACTTTTTATATACAGCGAACACTGCCGAATATTAATGAGGATTGGTCAGTGCAAGGTCAAATAAATCAGACAATACTAAACAAAATCATTATTTAACAGAAAATCAACAGAAACTCAAACGGAAAACGAGCACATAATGTGTTAGACTCAAACCAGCAACATCTATGTCTAAGCCAACATGAGTTCTCAGATCTGCCTATTTTTGCTGACACACCTATCTCAACGCGGTTAAAAGTTAGAGTATAAAATATATGCTTTGGAACTACAAAATGTAACTAAAAAAAATTACATGCGTAAATTGTCGATATAGGAGGGATTTACAAGGTACACAAGTTTTGCACAACCCCTGGTCAGTATCAGTATCATGTGTATAGTAAGCAGCATGGATTTGATTGTTGAAAATAAAATTAAAAGGTTCTTAATTAATAGGTATTGCTGTTACGTTGTGGTAAAAGGAACATTGCGGTACAGTGTAATATATACCAATTCCCAAACAGGAAATAAAAGCTTAAATTGTAGAATAAACTGAATGCATAATAGAAATTATGGATAAACTATAATGTGTAGTCAACATTTTGTTGGGTGGGGATGGGGTGGGGGTTTGATTATCAAACCCCAAACATTGTTAAGAAAATTTACACAAAAAACATCAAGTTACACTACCATATTAACGGTATTTAACGTCCTAAACGTGCACGTCAACAATACACGGAAAACATTCAATTCAGCAACTTTGCAGTAAGCAACTCCAGTCGCGTGTTTGGGCAATCTCTTTAATTATTGAATCCTTTCCCTATATTTTAGTGCAGGCAGAGTCGTGCAAATGCACGTGTTGGCATGCCTATTTAATGCACTGCCTGTTTGGCAGGGCACTTTTGCACAATGTTTGAGTTTCAAATATTCAATATTCATCATCTGTATTGTCTTTAAATTGTCAACAATTGATATAATATTTCTTTCCTAACATGTATTGCTTACTTTTAAATTACAAGAATCAACCGCACTTGAGGAAGCGTCAACTCAACTTATAACGTCATCAATACAAAATAAATGGTCCCCGACATGATTTTGTTGTAGGAAAGACCATTTTACAATGAAAAGGACGCAATTAACTAATATTTTTACTAAAAATAATTTTAAGAAAACCATACTTTAACATTTTTCTTTAAAGTTTTCAGCATGCGATTGATTCATTACAGCTTCCTAAAGATACACAGAACGTGAACTTTGTTATGAATATATTCGACCAATGTTGTAATTTTAACATTTCCTTATTCATTGTTAAGCATTTGCAATCACATTTGGAATATTTCTGATATCAGCGTATTATGGAGGAACGTAACGTCAAAATCGTAAGTGACTCCCGGACGTCAATCTAGTAAATTAAATTCGAGAATTCTAAATATCACTCTGTTACAAGGTTTGATGAAAATGCAAGGAAGTAAAATTTCATAACCGTACTCCTCCTTATAATGCAAGAATTTAAAATTAAACATGGGGACGTTGGAAGATTTCTTATGTATAAGTATTAGGCCTACTGTCACATGTATACTTTGTATGCCCAAATGTAAAAAACACAATAAAGTTAGATCAAGATAGGCTTAAACATGGATCTTCAAGATGTCTGTAGTACTAGTTGCTTAGTACATTAAATCTTCAATTCAATTCAATTCAATTCGTTTATTGTGTTAACGGCCACCGGCCCATACACATATATACACATAATTACATACATATACATATTAAACAAACATATCATTATTATAATATATACAGAGATAA
>Ga0224511_10000632_pt1 | contig 17797 bp, 11 predicted proteins | sample SF_May12_sed_USG_2_FD_169988 | JGI IMG/M metagenome (GOLD analysis project Ga0224511, IMG submission 169988) | Sediment microbial communities from San Francisco Bay, California, United States - SF_May12_sed_USGS_8_1 | ecosystem: Environmental > Aquatic > Marine > Sediment | place: USA...
TTGGCAATGTTTTCATATTAAAATCAACTTGCTTAGGATTTGTAACGCGGAGTTGGTCTTCATTGCCGAGACTATGCACACCAATTTCATTAAAACATTGCCCAAGTACAGCCTTTAAAAGAAAAAGCCACTTTTGAAGTCCAGCATGCTCCCAGCATGTCGTGCTGAGAGGTTAACCTCTAGGTTTAGTCGTTTGAAGCAACCCTGAGTGAAGTGATATGGGGGCTCAGAGGGGTTTATACCTGGTGGAGCAGTTGGGAATGTTGTGTAGGGCAGCCATCCATAGTTAGGGTCTCCAGTCACTAGAGAGTAGGCGGGTGGGGGTGCCTGGAAGATGTTACCGAGTGAAGAGGCGGTATTAGCGGCAGCCGGTGCTGGGTTCCTTAATGCTGTAACACAGTAAATATTATTATGATTGAGTATTACGCTAAGTAAAGGCTCAATTCCTCAACTCAATTTTTAATATTTATATTCCGACTCATTGGCTAGTTGAAGCATAGAAATGTCAAGAAAGGGGATAAAAATATGATATAGGAGGTTAGGTGAGAATATCGCATTAGCTTTAGCAAAGAACCGTTAATGGTAATGTAATTAATAACAAAAATTTTGTGATTCCCACTAGCATCCACCCATAATAAGTTTACAAGTAAGATAAACTGCTTACCAAGTTGCCCAGCTCGCATCATAGCCTGACCAAATTCAATGGCGCCTCCACTGTAGAACCAAAGCTTAAATTTGCAGTCTCCGACCCAATTACCATTACCCTCTGCCAGTACCTTTCCTTTTATATGATTGGCACCAAAGACAGGCTGCTCTAACTCCATATTCCTCATGCAAGTAAATGGAATACTGAAAGATAGCAGCGAGTCCTTCTGACTACTGTTGATGAAGATCACCTATCAATGAGAAATTGAACGATTGAACTGAGTTCCAAGTATTTTAGCATTTGTTTGTGATTTACTAGGTATATGGGGACTGACAAGGAAAAGTGTTCAAATCTTACCAGGGTCGACAGCTAAGCATTTACATCAAAACAAGTTATTTCTCTAGTTGTGTGAGCCCAATTATAATCAATTAGAACTAGTGAGCGAAATGTATAAATTACTCTTGAACCCTTTAGCTAATACAAAGTATAAATAGATGCCCATTGTGCCAACTTACCCTGTGGGATGTCAAGTAGATTTTGCCTTTCTTTTCCCCTTTAAAAGCTGGAACATTGTTCTCTGATAGTGACATACGTACATCCTCGGTGAAAAGAAGGATTCTAAAAATGGCAAAAAATTTCACCACTACTAGCTTAACAGACGAGAGTGCATCCCAGATCCAGGTTTGTTACGCCCGGTGTTTTTTTTTATCACCGAAGGGATTAAAGTGTTGATTAGTTATACTGTCACTATGTTGAATAGTAACATATCTCGGAACAAATACAAGTTGAACTTCAAGGCAGCTAAAATCACAGTGGAATAAACTCGTTTCTTCAGTAACATCTTTGATTTTTTGGACCGCAACAGTAAGTAACTAGTTGTTTTTATCAGTCTTGTAGTTGGTATTCTACTACTCGTCCGAGTTATTCCTATTCACTCAGTGAGTCGCACTCACACACTGACACCGATTTAATGGTTCGATTCTTTAACTGACACTGACAGCTGACAGTCTTGCCCATCTGACCCATTGGCCATTGGATTGAGTTAAGTGAGAGCAATTGCCACTAATCGCTCGGCGCCACTTTCACAGGCCACTGGGAGTGTGACTCTGACTGAGTTAGAGTGAGTTACTGACTTGCGAGAGTGACCCACCGACCGAGACTGTGAGTGTGAGGGTGAGTCACTGAGTATGACTGACTGTGACCAGGACTCCGACTGGGCACTGGCGTTTGGTTTCAACTTCAAGTTCAACTACATTTACTATTACACCCATTTGCAGAACGCCAATATCAAGCTAGAAATTTGCTCGTCTTGTGGCAGTGTGTAAAAATTGTTAAAACAGTACATTGTAATCGAATGCGTGTTCACCTTTCGCCATTATAAAGAATAACTCCAGCTCCGTTGTATGCATGAGCCGTGTTCAACGCCATCGTTCTTTTTCCCCTCGTTAGACGTCATCTAATAAACATCGAAAATCGTACATCAGGGTCATGTGATCGCTAAACCGAAACTTACCATAGAGGCCTTCATACAAACCGAAAGTGACGCGCCACCTAGTGACATCAACAAGCAGTTCGGAGTAGATTGTAAGTTTATATCTGAAGTTGTACGCAGATTTTTCTCATCCATTTCGCGCAGCGCGCAGTTAGAACATCAACCAATTGCTGGCTGTACTAAAACTCTACGCTGGGAAACTGATATTTTGGGTGGATCATTTGTCTGCTATCTCTGGGCAACTGATTCTTTTTTCTCTGTTGTTCCATCACCATTATTGTCCCGGTCGATTTCAAATAGAGAAAAGATAACTCCCCATCGTAGCGAACGCCCTGCTTTTTCATGGTTAAGTGAGACGTTATGAAGTGTTATACATGATTTTTGTTTTTATTTGACGCAGTGGGTTTAGGTATCTTTTCGATAAAACTCGATTTTCACTAACTTAGCACTCCCAGTTCAAGACAACTATTACTAGCCTACTGAACTGACGCTGCATCATGGATGGGTTAGAATTAGATGATGACATTGGCTTGGGTGCATTCGCGTGATCGAGTGTTGGCGTCTGAAACAGGGTTTCAGACACATTCTCAGTTCCAATGCTCGAAGGCGCGCCTGTAAAGTGCACTTCTACAAACCACCTACCTTGGCTGCGTATGAAAGTGAATTCGATCACGCGAACATAATTCTGCACCTGAAAGTTGGTGTGAGTGATAGTGTCGAGGTTATAAAAATGTCAGGGCTAGCTATCGATTGCTTACTTATTCTATGGTCGCTTTACGGGTCGCTTCGTTGTTGCGAAACAGACTGTGAAACAGACTACACAATTTTTTTGTCCTCAGATACGCAAGACATTGAGGAGGACAACTCCGATGCGCTCGAAACTGCACCCAAAACCCTCGCGTTTTCAACTGCGCTTATTTTTTTTGTCTGCGTCTGACCGAAATCATGCGAATAGACCTATTGGAACATTATTATGAGATTAGATAGATAATAATACTGGGTTTGTCGTTTGACTTTGAGCATTGCTTCCCTTGCAGAGACTGACCGATCGATCACCTGCAGTACAAACTTTACAAAAAGGGAACCATGCTTTTTCATCGCCCCCCCCCCCAATTGTCACGATCGTATCATCCCCGGCCTATCCTGGGTTTGCGAACGGGCATCCCCTGGTCGAATACACATAACAAGAGAAAAAAACGTTCAATGGCCAATTTGAAATTCAACTGACTAATCATGTTATGCCCCCAACTTACTATTCCTGATCTCATTGCTAGTATCAAGTTTTATGCATTCATTTTTAGGCTGATCGAAAACAAAATCCTGTCGGAACCCATTTCATCACCAGAGCAGCGCTTTAAAACATGACCTACTAAAGCAGACTAACCACCCTTGAGCTACTGTCATACTCGCGGGTAACTATTCGCTTTTACTGAAGCCGCTTTCTATCTTAACGGGCAAAGCATATTTTTGCATGTGCATTGAAATAATTTGATGGCTTGTTTCCTTTTCTTTCCCATTAGCTGTTGTTTTGGTTGAGCACTGGTTGTATGCATGAAACTTAATGTGTCATAGAAAAACAAGATAGCGTGCTAGAACCGCCAGTTTCGCGTGAAACGGCTATCGCAAATTTGCATGGTAATTTTTCGGGTAATGTTGTTTGCGATTTTTTTGCGAATTTGTCGTTGTGTGGCAGTTTCTTTAGCATTGCTCATCTGCATTAGATGCTGGGAGAGTCATTTTCTGGTCAATACAGAACATAAATTCTCCTGTAGCTGCCTGAATATATGTTCGGATTTTTTTGTCGGATAGACTAGAGTTTTTTAATGATCATGGTTCTGTTTATTTTTACTTGCGCGGTTTGTAGCTTCCCGGAATGCAACTAAAGCCCGGCCAAACGTCGGTGAAAGCAAGAAATTGCATTTGTCACTGTCAACAAACCGATTTATCAGAGAAAACCGAGCATACCGCAGTTATCTCAGCCAGGCAGAATTGGTGGACAGCGCAGCCAGTTCCATTTAGATTGCTAAAAAGTGTGAATAGTCTGACGGTATCATAAGCCAAGTCAAGAATGCAACTCTCTGGAAGCATTCTGTCAATTGCAGTCATTCACATATACATTTAGCAGAACCCCAAGTGGCCCAAATAAGGTTTCAGGTCAGACGTAGTTGATCATTCTGACTTTCTACTTTATAGCCTTCGGATTCCCAGGGGCTATAGAAGTGATTGAGCCAATCAGCGCGCGCCTTGTAAGCGTGATTGGCGATTTTATTCTGCATGCTAGAACGGCCAATTTCGGGCGAAACAGCTGCCGCAAATTCGCAATGCAATTATGGCATAATGTTAGTTGCAATTTTTTCACAAATTCGCCATTGTGTGGTAGCCCGTTTAGACTGTAGCTAGCAGTAATCAAAGAACACATGTAAACCCTCAGCTATTGCCAAGACTGTGATAATTATTGAGAAAGGTTGCGGAGTTGCCTACCCTTTACCAAATAAATCGTAACGAACATAACATAGTGAGCCAGTCACTGACTCAGCGAACTCAGTGCCCGTTTTGGATTGATTTTAGTAGTGGGGCAGTAGACATACTGAGTAAAAATTGATGAATATGTGTACCGGTGATGGCTAAAATTGCTCACTAACTGCGACAGATTTGTTTGGAAAAGCTGGAAATATGGAAACAAATGATGTAGCTACACACTATTGTACGAAATCGAGAAGAAATATTTTACGGACGAACGGTAATTAGTTTGAATTTGCGTTCTCTTGCTCTACTCTTGGAAGGTCAGGAAACCATCTTGAGTGCCCGATCTGGCTCGCATCAGAGGCAAAGTAGCACCAGGACGAAAAACACCCAAAAAAAGTAGTTGAGATTTCTGTCAGTAACTGTTCAAACTCTGAGCCAGTAAGTGACTCGGCACAGGACCTAAAATAATCAAAAGAGTGAGTAAAATAGCCTGGCGGCTGGCGGCTAGGTAACGGAAATCGCCTACGCTTCACCAATGCCAAACTCTTGTAGTCTTTATTTTTAGCTGATAAAGGAAATCAAACCAACTCATTCTTTCCAGTGCACTGGTATTGGGATATAGTCGAGAGATTAATAGGTATTGTTGGTGTTTGTCACTGTGTTGGTTTAAACCACTGGATGGCTTATGTGAATTCTCCAATGATATTGGCTCTCTTTTTTTAAACGTAACTGTGGAATGATAAATCGAACCATGAATAGCTCCATATTGTTGTAATAAACTAGCAGATAATATTCCTTTGTTCTTGATTGAGTAAACAGCTGGACAGTTTTTGGGGACAGTAGGTTCTGGTTCTATAAAAGTTCATCCCTCTTGCTAACGCAAGCTGAACATGTCATACAAAGACTGACATTTGCAAGGGAGCACCTGCCGACACTTACTGACAATCGCTGATGCCTATACAGGAAATGCCTGGCTGCTGGACATCACTCGCTCAGTGTTTGTAATCCGCCCCCTACATCAATGGTCAGTTAATCAGTAATCGGATGTATCGGTGGCTACTTTTGAGCCCTTTGTCTTTTGTTCAGATTGGCTCCACAGATCAAACAAACTCCTTTGACAATGAACAAAGTTGTCAGTATGTCAGCTTGTCAATCAATGATGGACTGATAGGTGAAAGCTAGCCACCTAATCCCATCAAAGACACATATACTTAGCTGCATCACACCGGAATAACGTTTTTCATCAAGCGCCATTCATTTCGTGTTGAAACATGGAACACTTTCAAGCTGTTTTTCCGAGAGGAATGCCTCCGCAGTTCTTCAACTTTCCCCCACATTTTCCAAGTAGGTTTATTTTTTACAATCACCACTGTATCATATTGTTATGTAAGCTGTGATCGGAAGAGTGGCAGAAAATGCGTACATAACGTCAGGTGAATTGTATCGAGAAGGCATGTTATGCGAGAAGTGAAATTTAGATAAATATATGAAATTTTTTTATATGCTGTATATTGCATTTGTTTTTCAACGAAATCTTACTTGAGGTGTATGTCCTAGAAATGTTTGCCCATACACATGAATCTGTTGATGATAGTTGGAAGGATGGGCAGGCTAACCTGTTTTGTGACCTGGGGAAACACGTGCAGAATTAGCACCCCTAACAAATTTCCGTGTACTATGATTACGCACATTATCTTGTATATTTTTTCATTTCCATTCTATTCTGCTGTAGTGTTTTTGGACGCATCACATCCAGCCTTCACATTCTCCGGGTTTCCTCCATTCCTCCCAAATGATGGTCTTCTCAAGCTGACTAGTGATGCCATCTCCATGGATAATGTAAGCTATGTATATGCCTGTAACAGATTTGATATTAAGCTGTGCCGTCTTTCTTTTAGTCTAATGTAATGAGTAAAGGGCCTGCCATACGATGGCGTATATGCAGAAAACATATCGAATCACGTTATGCGAAAACTGGCAGTTGTAGCACCCTGAAAAAATCCCAAATGGCGCTTACGAGGTACGCACTGATTAGCTCAATCACTTTTATAGCCCGTGAGAATCAAAAGTCTATAAAGTAGAAAGTCAGAATGACCAGCAATGTTTGCCTTGAGACCTTATTTGAACCAGTTTGGGTGCAGTGACCCTCGCAGACCAAGAAACAATCGCAATACACAAGAACCAGAACATCAGAGGCGATTATAAAATGAAATCTGGCTGAATTTGCCACCGAGTAGCAGCTAGTTAAGTCTGACTACGACAAAATCACCACGCATGGTTTTAATGACAGTTTGACCAAAAATAGAACCCCGATACGACACCAACTACGCAGTCTCATTTGCCTCGGTCACGTGACTGCAAAAAACCCTAGTAGTATGTGAATAGCGATCGCAGTTGTGTGGCCATGATCGTGAAATGATTTTATTTCGATGTGTGATTAGCGTATCGCAAAATCGCCATCGTGTGGCAGGCCCTTAAGCCTTGGAGATAGCTTTCTAATTTTGGCAGAATTGGAAGCACAGGTTTTTTACCGCGAAGTAATATTTAAGGTGATTCGATCAACCATAAAACAATGGTTAAAAAATGCTGCGACTTACTAACTTAACTAATCTGAGTTCTTGTCATATCAGAAGCCTCGGAATGCAATCCACTACCATGAACGGGAAACGGGATAGCTCGGGATCATTTCCTTTGGGTTGAAAGTCTGGTCAAAGCTGGCTCTCACTGTGAATGTGGACTTACTGCCAGGACCACTTTTATTACCAATGATATGTCACTGCTGTAGCAATATTTTTTGAACACCACACCTTTTTTGCTGATGCCAGTATTTTTGCTCAAAAGACACATTTTTTGACACCATGTGCAAATTAAAACGGACTACCGTGTGCAATTTTTTTACAAATAAACATGAATGACAAACTGCACTGGCACGATCACCTAGCCTATGTGTCGAACTAAAAATCGTGAACAACGAAGTTAGCTTTTTCATGAAACAAAAAGAACATATCGTATGTTATTTTTTATTCTGGTTCATGGAAACTGACCCTGGGTATTGGGCCCAGTTGGTTGTGTAGCCGGCGACTGGCTACTGGTGTTAATGATGCCGCTAGGATGAGCGAACTGTGTTCAAGGGGTGCTCACAGAAATAGCTAATGCTATTAGGTACATCTTGTATTTTTCAATATACATTTGTAGCGACGAATGTCTTACCTGCACACACATAATTGTACCAGTATTGCCCGCTCCTATAGTTGTGCCTGTTGGGTGCACTTCACCCTTACTTCACATTCATATTTTACTCTGACAGTTACAGATGTATGTTTGCTTAAAGAGCCAAGTGTGACCTACTAAATTGTTGTCATCTTATTCCATATGCACATGCAGACATAGAACCACCTCCAAATTGAAAGAACTATGAAAATGGAGATGGTGCCATCGGCACGATGCAAAGAGAAGCATAAAAATATAACAAAATTTATAACCTAGAGAATTTGTTTTCGCGGATTTGAGTTTTTTCATCCTCATTTAATTTTCTGTCTTTAGCACAGCTATGTCAAGGTAAGTGTAGCTGTGTTAATTCAAACAGACCAGGCATGTGTCCGGGCTTGCAGAATTTGTTAACCTTTTCAAGATTGCTACTGCCAGTTTCAAACGGTCAGGCTTTTGGCTCGGACTTCTGGCTCGGCCTAACATCAAAAGCTCCGCACCCGTGCTACTCGGCCAAGTTCGGCAGAAGTGACGAGCCTTTGATGTTAGGCCGAGCCAAAAGTCTGGGCCAAAAGCACGGCCATTTGAAACCAACATAATACTCATGCTGATATAGACGTTGACTATGGTAGGTGAAGACAAACGAGACACAAGGTGTACTGCACCATATAGATGGAGGATCTTCTGCACCCAGCCCAACATCTGGTGGTCCTGTAACACCCCCTCTAACTCCGCTGGATGGAACCATCCAGCCCACAAAACCGCCAACGCGTAAGTAGTCATTAAGCCCACTATTTCAGACACCACCAAACTGCCGAGGTGTATTGTCCATTACCACTACTGGGCTTAGATTTCTCTCGTTTCATGATTGTTATTGAACTCCGCCCACATGTGAAATGGGAATGTTGGGATTGAGATGACTCCTAAAGGGATCTGGCTTATTGCAGAAAAGACTAAAGCTAAATAATCAGAAAAATAGAGAAACTGTTGTGTTGAGTTGTGCTTTTTTGTTATCAATGAGAAATGTGTAAAAACCTGACCTACAATTCAGCTTCATTTAAATTCTGAGCTCTGAATGATGATAGGTTTGCACCTTATAGCCGTAGCAAGTGTTGATTGTCTTCCACTGTAATAGCTGAACTGCTAACCAATAGATCAGAGAGTGGAATACCTCAATAAAGCTGATCATTCCAAATTGACTTTATAAACATTGTATGTCAAATCCAAAGAACCCATCAGATGACAGATAGACTAGGCTATAACAAATAATTGACTGCATTAGGCTGAAGAATAAACTAACTAGTCTTCAAACAGATTGGTATCTCTTAATGCAAACAAACACATTTTAAGTGAATCTAATTTCACATCTTGGATAAGATCTTTTGGATATGTTCAACATCAAACATTTCAATATCACTGTGCACTATGCACTGTTTTAGGAACTTAGGAAGCGAACTAACTATTGCGCAAATCTGCATTCCCAATGCACTAGTGTCTATGCAATATTACTCCAACAAAAATCAAGCAATTCGCCAATCATGTGGGTATAGATGGATCAATTTATCATGATTCCCTGTTCTGCCATGCAGTTAAAGTAAAGTTGGGTGATAATTCCAGCATCACTAAGGCCAGTTTATGGTGTTTTTATGTCATTTTTTGCACATTCTTTGTAGCTGCCCAAACCCTAATTATGTGAACCATAGACATATGGTTTATAGCCTATAGAGTAAACTAGAATTATCAATTAATTTAGTGTTCTTGTATAGAAATGTGTGATAGTAAACTTGCCACTTCTCCGACACTTTACCTAGTACACATATACGAAACAGAGCTTAATCAGATTTATCAGACTCTTATTTGAACGGATTAAAACCTTCCAAAATAATAATTTCAGTATAAATACTCAGGCCTTGGAGAAAAATATTTTTGACTCAATAGCGTATTTTTTGTAGAAAACATGGTACATCTTTAAAGTCCTGGTGATTCAGATTAGCACTGGAAAATTATCGCAATAAATATTGTTGGACATCCTGAATTATTTAATTAATGCTCCATTAGTACCCGGTATTACAATTTTGACTGTTAAAATCGAACATTCATTTAATCTAATTGCTGATGGGAGGGTGCAAGGTGGTGGCATTAGATATGGTGTCGTGGTGTCAGTGACTGTTGGTAAACACAGTGTGCATTTATTCATTTGCCACAGTTATATTGTGCATAATGTCAATGCCTGACTGATTTGAATGGCAATGGGATTTTCGCCCATAGTCTAGTGATTTATTGACATCACCTAGACACCTACTGCCAATAATCCTTCTGGCAGCCGGTCAGCCGAGCTACACAATTTGAGCCTAAAACAGCTAATTCGATGTCGCTCTTTTGTTTGTGCGCACCGATGGAAAATGGCAGCTGTCTGGCAGCGCAGTGATGCCATTTTAATGATAATAGGCGGATTTCTGGGATTTGTAATCTGAGATAATTAATTACATGGAGCTGTGCTCACCAACTATATTATGCTTGACTTGTAAAAGTTTCTTTTGGGAAACCATTATTGGCAACTTCACTAAATCATTTAGCCAACTCAGTCAAACTGAGTTAGGGGATAAAAATTAATAATATGATCATTTGAACTATTTACTTTCTTGCCAGGAGATCCAATAATTCTTCAAAAAATACTCTTCCTGCCTGAAAAGAAATCATTCAGCGACAAACATATCAGAAATATTTACTTTTTTAATTTATTTTACCCCTTGTCTGCAATTTTGAATCTTACTTTACTGTATTTATTTTTATCTCCGTACCATGGCAATCTGTAGTACATGTTCTAGTATCAATGACTGCATATTTACGTACATGTGTGCATATATACACATCATATACATGTTGCATAGGTTAGAAGTGTCTAAAGAGAGGCAACCTCCTTTTACTACATTGAGTTATAGTTTGTGATTCTCAGGATGTAGCAGTAGGACACGGCGTCCACCGATATTTATTGAAGGCGAGAGCACCTGCCCTATCTGTGGTATAATACTACGAGCTAGAGAACTGCCTCAGCATTATCAGCAGGAACTTAGTCTGCTCAATGATCCCGCTCACAGGTTGGTGTAGCCCCCAAACTCAGGCAGATATGGACTGAGAAGGTATTCATATTTAAAACATTGGAATTCAGTCTTTCTCCCTAGAAAAGTACTTTTTTATAATCTTTATGTTTGTTATGATTTAAGCCAAGAACCTATGTTGCAATTATATTCCAGGTCAAGGAATTTTAATTTGTGGATAGCAATTAGATTCCCAAATTTGTTAGGTCTGTTTTCCATGTTTTGTGAAGACCGTATTTGTTCTAGCCCCTCTTTAGAGGTCCATGGGAGTTTACGATAGTTGCCTATTTTTATAACAAATACTCCTTAAATACAGGTTACTGTTCATTCATTATATTTGATGGTACAATTTTTTTCGGCAAGCTAGAACTTATTTCTGCTTTTTCTTTCTTTTTCTGACAGCAGTAGACTAGCACATTCCACCTATATTTGTATCAGCAGTGTCCCTTCCTGAGTTTTTACTTACCGTTTTTGTGTTTCCATTTTGTCAGGTTGACAGCATCCTCGCGAAAGCGCAAACGCGAACTCCGTCCATCGAGAGGAGAGGTGACGACTCGTCCCGCACCGGCCTCGCGCGATGCTCGCAGAAATGTAAGTTATACGCATAGAGTCATAGACATATAGTATTATAGTTCTATGATATAAATGTGTAATTCACGCTCCTGATTAATGCGTAAGAGGATGCTAACTTGTAGGTTTTAAATAGATGATAGTTGCAGACCGATGCCCTTGGTGATTTTTGCATTAGAGCTTTATGTGCAACTACTTTGGATTTTTTTTACATAATTGTGCATCATGGTAGAGCTGTAATTTTTCGTTGCCAGGTATTAACGAGAGTACGACACAACAGGCAACTCCGGGGCTTAACTGGTGAGTTGTTGCAAAATCCTATTGCATGTTTTATTATTTAGATTAGCTAGACCTTTTAGAGTTATATTTTAGAAGTCTTTAAAAATAATCAAAGTAATTTTTTAATCTTAGAAATGATTGTTTCTGCTAGGCATTTGGCATTATTTTGTACCCTATCCAGAATACCGCATTTTGTAGCTACTCAAACTGCAACACAACATCCGTAGATGCGTTAGTCTCATATGCGTGTTGTATCAGTAATTATCCAATCAAATAGTTTGACGGTTACATATCAACAGCAAAATAATAGCTCTGTTATACTGTCACTGTCCGTCCCTTACGCTTGGCGGAGCCCGATAACAGGCAATTTGTCCATCACCTGTCAACCTTTCTATCGTCATGGCTTAACCGTCCCCAGAGAAATCAATAAGTCAAGAGGACAAGTCTATCTTTTGTTTGGTAACAATGAATTAATTATTAAGCGGCTATAACTATCCGGTATTGTGTTTTTTTCTGAGTCGGAAGCATTCCAACCAATCCTGCCATTGTTATAGGTAACTGTTTGTGATTATTCCTTAAGAATCAGGAATGCTTGGAGCGTTGCGATTCAAAATTAGCCAAAAGAACTACGACGAAGGAATGATCAACCGTCAATTGGTCGATTAAGATGCGTTGGACTTATTAAACTGTTGACGATTGATCATTGCTTTTGATTCTATGTCATTTAAACCGAGGCAGAGTAAAATCAATCGGGAGTATAATGAGGTGTGGAGACAAGAAGCTACGGTGCCCCAACTGCTTCCCGCTGTTTTTGTGTGGCAGCTTTTCTCTTATAATAATAATGGTTGTGCCGCAATGATGGAGAGCCACCGCACTGGGTGTAACGTTCATTCTGGCCCACATGCTCCGTAGACAAATGTGACAAAACACAAATGGCCAATCTCTTTGTTGCGAAGTTTTAATGAATATAATGATAGAGATAATAATAACTATTATACAAATTATCATACAAGGAGCCCGAAGACCATCGGTTTCTAAAACATTTTCATTTAAAACTCAATGATAGACAATTTCTTCGTTGTAGCACCGATCAGTATTGAGAAAGCTGCTCCCTCCACTAGTACTCATACGCCGCCGGCCGCCGTTTCTCCCACCGCCACAACGTCAGGTCTGACCACAGCCGCGTGTCCAGTATGCGATGAGGTGATAGACGCTGCTCTGGTCAGTGCTCACGTGGAGGCGTGTCTCAATAGTAAGGAAGGGTCGACATCTGCAGACGGCAGTGATGAGGAGTATGAGACATATACATGGTGCGGACAGACGAGGGTTCGAGCAACCACCTTAATGGGTAAGGCTACTGAGCAGTACATACCCACTGGCGTTTTGCATGGGTTAGGTATTCTTGAGCCATGATTACCCCATGGCAGTTCAAGGTATTCTAACCCAGTTTAAAGCTCATTATCAAGATGTATATATAAATGTGATGCATGGATTGTCCACCTGTTGCTCCATTGGTTATGCGCAGTGAAGCTACAGCCATGCAATGCTTTTTACACGCAACTATACTTTCTGGCATGAAAACTGTGCAGATAAAACGAAGAAAATCACTAATTGGAATTCAGCTCAAGGCTTTATTTAAAATTGATGAAAACACTTTGATGGCGAAGCAGACCCCCTGTTGTATTCCGCTTGGTTGCAGTCACCTTTGCCCGTAACTGGGCGGTTAAGAGCCGTGTAAAGCAGATTGCGCTTATACACTTTACTTTAGTAGTAGCCAGCATTTCAGACGAAATCGACGTTCAAGCTTCAACACATACACATAAATAGGGCAGGATGGTAGAATGAAAACAATAAAACACTTTCCTGTTATATCATAGGCAGCGATTCTCTGGCAGCATCTGGGTTTGAGAAGATAACTAACCAGGAAGCTGATGAGGATGTGTTGGTGGTAGACGATGAGGCGGAAGGACAGTATGGTGCCGCTCAGTACTCTGAGGCAGACGTTATTCCCTGCAGCAATGAGGAGAACGAGGAAAACCTGGATGCTCTCCGCTCGGCTGTTGTCAGGTATGTAGTGACAACGGCGTTCAGCTTTTTAGAGCCAGAAAATTGGTGAAAGGTTTGCATTTCAACTTCGACATGAAGCATGAGAAGCTCATCAACTGAGTTGTTTTAGAAGTTCTATCTGTAGTATTTGTTTACTGGTGGATGGAAATAGCTTATCAGATCTTTTCTCTGCAGTGTTTGGCACACAGTCGTTTTGCCCTTGTGATGTAAGTTTTTCCATCTTTCGTTGACAGCGAATAATATGATTACTGTAAGTTCTTCTAGAAGTTTGTAAATTTTAGATCGGTATATGTTAAAGTGACAAAAATATACAGATATCCACGTTTTTGAGTTCTACCGCATCCACAACCTTATAATGTCGCAAATTCTTTGCAGCAATTCGGAAAAGAAATCTGTTGGCACTCCCTCGGATAAATGGAAAGGTGAGTTCAGTAGCTCCGTCTTAAGGACTAAGTACTCTAGCACTTTGAGTCTGTTTCCCCAACCTTATTAAATACATTTATCTGCCTAAACTTTGTAGGGTGTATCCACATCCAAATGCCCCACTTAATCCGTCTACTTTAATGACTATTTTTGTAATTGTAGATGACTCCGTTGCATCTATTGACAATACTCCATTCCGATGTCTCATATGTATGGATAGATATAGTAAACCGTTGGTGTCAGTGCAATGCTGGCATGTGCACTGTGAAGAGTGTTGGCTACGTACTCTAGGTGCAAAGAAACTGTGCCCGCAGTGTAACCTCATTACATCACCCAATGATCTGCGGAAAATATATTTATAGCAAAGCATATGTTCTCATCTGCTGTCTAGCATCAAGGCTGTCCTTTTCTTTTTGTCATTAGGTATTGAGCTGACAATGGTGTTGGCAATGGATTTCACTGGTGTTGTTTTGGGTTATGTAAAAGGTTCAAAGTTCATCTTCTAGTTCCACATTTTTGTAACAGCATTCTGTAGTATAGCAATTAATGTGTACATAAGATTAGATCTTTAATTGTCATGCTTGGTTTTTTCACAATATATAACCACAACATAAACTGAAAAGTGATAGGAATAATCTCGACTAGCAAGGCGCTGGTACCCACATTAGTTTTCTATCACAGATATCTCCAGCTGTACCAATTTGGTTCTTTTAAAGCCTACATGCGTCGAGGCTTGCACTAATTTGGTATTACATAATACCAATGAGCCGAAACTACAACTACCTCTCCTATAATACTGTATGTACAACGACCCAAAGAGGCACTGCAGGTTAAGATAAGTCACTCTACCAGTTTGGATTTTACAAGCAAAGTTCAATGCATTATGTACATGATTCAATCTACATAACATGTTCATACAATTGTTCCCTCCGTTGGCTGTATTGTGTTTGTTGTGTAATCTTCTGGCATTTCCGGTTCCTCCTGAGGAGTCATCACCTGATGGAGTCTCTGTAAGAAATAGTTAAAATAAGAGCATAAGCTCACCTCCCATTTGCTGCTAGTAAGATCGGAGTCTATTGCATGAATGCTACTTGCCTCCACTCTGTCTAAGCATGAAGTATGCTTTTTAGTGTTACATCTCTGAGCAAATGCGATATTTATGACCTCCAAAAAATCAGAAGAAATAATCAAAATAGCTTTCTCTTAACGTCAGTTACCCACCCAAGTATGATGTGATAAAAGATTTGTAATAATAAAGTGTGTTCTACATGCGTGATTGAAGCGGTAAAAAATATGCTATTCAAATAAGCTTATTGGTTTTACTATACAGGGACATGGTCAGTTTCACTGTAATGAGTTAGGGAGTGGTAGGCAAGCATCAAGCCTGTTTAGAAAACTTTTTTTTCTTACCTCTCTGAAAGTTCCTTGAGCAGTTGCTATTTGGTAGATTGCTACTACTGGTACGCATGTAAGTGATGATAATGCTATCGCCCATCCTATATACAGAGCCCATGGAGGGTAATCGTGTCCAGCTATGTTAAGATCTTTAATTTTACTATAGTCCCATACTGACAAACAAAATAATGCCTACAAAATAAACTGAGCCAGTAGCCAACAACATTATTGATGAACATGGAGAAGTAATAGAAGTTGCCCACCATCAGCTTTCTTACACAGATTCTTCACTCGCCAATCCAGATCTGATACTTGACTATAATTGTTTTATTTATCAGAAACATACGCTTTAATATGTAATTACCTTTTTCTGGGCACAACTGTTTTAGGTGGTCACACTTTCTTGTAGGAAGTTATCCAGTGAATTGGCACAACAATCAATACAGACTAGCCCTTGAGCACTTTCTTCATGAATATAGTTACAAATCAAATGAAGTCTCATCCTACACTGGCTGCATTTGATTCTCTCAAGTTTCAAATCAGAGACAACGCAGTTCCTGCGGTGCTCTTTGAACCGAGAGGTGGTAGTGCATGACAAACTTACAAAAAGAAAGACTGGGCTCACTACAGCCCAGCACACTTTCCAGAAGATTCCTGGCTGGAAGCCCAGCATTTTTTCTATGTCCCGACTGAATCTTGGAAAACCTGCAAACGAACACATGACTTCTATTAGACCATCTTTTTATTTTCTAAAGCTACTACAAAGCACCATGTCAAGCGGAGTTGCCTCTCCCATGATGGTTAGATTCGATGCCCCATCTCTCTTGTTTACATAAATGTATACTCCACACTATTATTCCCTGTTCAGCTTAATCAAGTTGGTTGGGTCTCAGGAGTGACATAAATTAATTGTTCTTTCCTATCACCACCATTGACTTTTCTGGCTTTTGAGCCCGCGATTCACTGCACATAAGTAACGTTTTTGCTTTGTTAACCTCTGCATCTCTCGCAATACCAATAGTTTCTATTGCTGAAAAAATATAACTCACAGACACTGGTATCACTACCAACAAGGTTTGATATATCAAATGCTAACCTGGTTCACTAATGCATGATACGCCATAGTTATTTTTTTAAAGGATCTGCGTGGATCTCGATTGAACAGTCAGTGATGGTATTGTTTATGTCTTTATGGGGTTTGGGGTTGTGATTGGTCATGTACAGTTGAGCTTACTAATCATGGGGGCCCCACTGGGGCATTGACAACTATAGGCTGTTTAATTATCTTTGTGATTTTGCTGAAATTTGGCTGAAAGGTGTCTACATGTGTCAGGATGACACCTGTGGAATCAGTTCTCAGTCAGACCACCCATTCAATAGTTATGATCAAAAATTCAAATGCTCTATATATGTTTATCACTGGATGAGGCTATTAGGCTCCAAATGAAAATCTTGGCAGTATCTGACACGGAATCTGATTTTGCAATACGCTGCACTTGGGTGTTGTCACTTCCCCTATACAGGTGAGAACAGTGCATGTATAACAGATCTCCAGAAAGAGATCAATATATAAGGGCATGTTAAAAACTCAAGTAGCACTTGAAGATATCCTGTCATTCTAAGCTACCAGTTATCGGCTAGCTATCAGTTCAACAATGAGATATACTGAATACCATCTGCATGTAAAACAGGGTACTTACCATAACACCAGCTGACAGCGACAGACTCCATAAATACAATGAATAGAATGGAGATAGGAGCCGCCCACATATCCAGTAACTGGAATAGGTATTTGCCTCCATATGTAGTGGTAGCCAGTGAACCAAAGAAGCAACAAGTAAGAAGTCCAGCGACAAAAATTTCTCTTCGCTTTTTCAGAAATGGAAATTCATCCAGCATACCGGTAATGAAAGCCTCTAAACCACCAAACTACAACAAATAAAATTCTCAGCGATCGGCGAACAATTATTGTACCCGCCCACCCATCCAGCCGCTTATCCGCCCACCATAATTTCAGATGCACATGGATAAACCCACGCAGTTATGGTTTAATTATATCTAGAAAATGATGGCAAACCCAGTCCAGTGTATGGTATCTTGAGGGGATAACTCTCAACTGTACACACAAGCTTATTTCCCTGAATCCTCGAGTTA
>Ga0224511_10000633_pt1 | contig 17796 bp, 14 predicted proteins | sample SF_May12_sed_USG_2_FD_169988 | JGI IMG/M metagenome (GOLD analysis project Ga0224511, IMG submission 169988) | Sediment microbial communities from San Francisco Bay, California, United States - SF_May12_sed_USGS_8_1 | ecosystem: Environmental > Aquatic > Marine > Sediment | place: USA...
ACTGTCCCTGACCGATAAAAAGTGCATTTTTTTCTCTCGAGAGAAAGACCAATGATTGTTGGGGGCCCGAGGGTAGAAGAAGCCGTATTGTATTATATTCCTCATATCCTTTCAATGGGCTTGTGATGACTTGGCAGCGCCCATCTCCCCTCCATGTGTGTGATCAGTCAGGGAAAAGTCCTTTGAAATTCTCCACCAAGGCTGAGAATTGAACCGGGGCCATGGGGAGGACAAACAGTAAGAAGGATTAGTTCTCCCACTGAGCTATAATGACCGACATTCAGTGAAAAGGGCTTTAACCATGCATAAACACGTTGTGCATTTCTGTCATCACTGTGAGTGTGACTGCTTGCGATTGTCAACCTAGCTAGTTCAAGACAGTCAACTAGTCTCGTTGCAATATCATTTACCTCAGGAAGAATGGTACAGGAAACTAACCCCTGACTGCTGAGTGAGTATTGATGAAATGTGGGTAATTTACTAATTAGACGACTCACTCCACTAGACTAGTTTACTCACCTAGTCACTGAGTGGATGATTTCGCTTGACTGTGTCAAAAGAAGATGTCGCTGAATTGAAATTTGAATCACCATTCATGTCACTGACTGACCTTCACAATGACTGCGTCAGCGAATAATGTACTACCTAGCTAACTTAGTATTTTAAAATAGATGCGTTCTAAATGTTATAACCAAGTAAGTAGTAGGTAGACTCGAATTAAATTAATTTGTACTTTGTTGTTCTCGTTGCCACACTCACAGTCTCGACTCAGTCAGTCAGTCAAATTGGTTTTGGTTTGACTTCGTTCATTTGAGTTTGACTCGCACGACCAATCAATCACTCCAATCTCAATCAGTCAATCATCAATGTAACTTGCAAGCGAACTTAGTTTGGTAGTTTGCTAGAAGTAGAACGGACTGGGTGAGGATCAGTCACTGAGTCAGTATCACTGAATCATGAATGACTGATTCACTCGCTCACTCATTTATTACTTATTTTATTAGTCAGTCACTAGGTGACTGAGTCACACTCAGTGTTACTAGTGCTGTTACGCCTTACGGACTAATAGAGTGACTGTGAGTCATTGTCAGTACTGAGTACTCGGTCACTCACTCACTCGGTCAGTGAGTCACTCACGAGTCACGTCACTGAGTTGAGTTATCCGTGGCGTATGCCCGCCCAGCTTTGGGTATCGTTGCAAATTATAAGCCCGCACTTGATGAAATCAGTTCAGTCAGAGAATTTATCATAAGTTAACTACTTGGCGTGCTGAAGCGAGATGTATCAGTCATCCAGTGGCATGATTTTTTCATTGAAACTGAAGCCGAACTTGTCAAAAACTAGCGATTGAAAAAAGAAAATGGGCTCTAACTTGCGACAGCGCACTTTAGAGTCTTCCATTGAGAAGAGGGATGCATATTATACGGTATCTGTTCCGTGCTCGAACGGGAAATATGATTATATAGCGAGTCTGATTGGCGGGTACCGTATCATTGGTGGCAACGCCTTTTTCAAAGGTTATAAACTGAGGACGTGTCTTTTACTAACTACGATCATATTTTACCATTTTTATTGCGTAAGTTTTCACAATACCAAGTGTTAGGGAAAAACCCACTAGAGGAGCTCGTCTTCATACGAAACCTTGTATTCTCGGAGCTAATACCGTTTTACATTGGCGTGTATAGGGGTGACCAAGCAACGGATTCACTCACTCACGTCACTCACTCACTGTCACTCACTCACTGGTGACTGACTCAGTTATTGAGTTAATAAATAAATACTCTGATAGGGTCACTCATGACTCGACTACTCTGACTGAGCTGTGAGCAAGTCACTTGGCCAGTCAATAAATACTCACTGAAACCATGATCACAATCGATCATGTTTCAATATATAATGGAGCTGGTGCTCTTGTTTAACTATAGGGCACTCCACCCTATCACACCGGTTTGTTTCCTACTTCATTTTCTTTAGTAATTATTGTACAATAGAACCTATGAATGATATCAGAGGTTCATAAACCCAATGAGAGCTGGCGTGATTCTACAGTTTATATGCCGAATTAACAGAAGTCCGGTGGTAGGTCTTATCTTGCAGTGTTTTGGTCTTTTACATGACCACATTTTAATCATTGGAAATGATCATCAGAAAATGGAGTTTTACACTGCTTGGTGTACAGGGGAACTGCAGTCTTCCAAACTCCAGTGACTACATCTCATTGATTGCCCTTGGACGGGGGTCTGAGTCTCTAACTTACCGATAACTAGTTTACTCGTTTATTCGGTGATTATTTGTTTTAGGCCTGGTCTCTGTTGAACATGTCAGGAGGGCCGATCACACGAAGCAGGGGTGAGTAAAGTGTGTCCATAATGTCTACTTTACAGAATAGCGGATTGAGCGAAATTAATTAGATAAGCCATGACGATATCATTCCCAAATAGCATCATTGAGCCGCAGGCTTGTTGGCGAGATGACCCCGGGCACACTCCACAGAAACGATTACTCTATTGGGGGTCGGGTTAGATACATGTGATTTACTGTCCCAGATCTTTTCTGTGCTGTTGAAGTTTTCGTACCAGTATAAATATACACATACATACCAGTATAAATATTGTTTGAGCTTCAAAGGGCTTGTCACATGATGGCAAATTTGCGATTTTGGGATAAGGTAATCGCGAATAAAACCGTAATTCGCTTTGCTAACCACATGATTGCGATTACTATTCGTGAACTACTAGGGTTTCTCGCAGTCACATGACCGGCTCCAATAAGACTGCGTAGTTGGTGTTGTATCGGGGTTCTATTCCCGATCAAACCGTCAATAGAAATCATACGTGGGGATTGTGCTCCTAGTCAGACTCAACTAGCCACTACTCGCAGGTAAATTTGGTCAGATTTCATATTATAATCGCCTCCGATGCTCTGGTTCTCATGTATTGCAATTGTTTCTTCCTCTGCGATGATGACTGCTCCCAAACTGGCTCAAACAAGGCTTCAGGTCAGACGTAGTTGGTCATTCTAACTTTCTACTTGATAGCCTATGGATTCCTATGAACTATAGAAGTGATTGAGCCAATCAGCGCGTGCCTTGTAAGCGTGATTTTCGATTTTATTCAGCGCGCTAGAGCTGCCAGTTTCGCGTGAAACAGCTATTCCAAGTTCGCAAGGCGATTTTTCGCGAACTGTTATTTGCGAGTTTTTTTGCAAATGCTATCGTGTGGCAGGCCTGACACCTGATATGGTTTTCCATTTTCTGAGCACCAGTATTTCATTCCATCTGCCAAAGCGCAATGGAAATGAAATCTATCTCTCCAATTGGTTAGTTCGTGACATCATCGCCAGCAGGTTTTTCTATACAGAATGATAATTACTTGCCACCAAGGCACTAAGAGACAAAAGAAAAAGCATTTCTTTGAAAATGTTGCCAAAATGCAACATAGTTACCTAATTGTGACACTATTCAGACCTTTGCCTTTTTTATAACTAAAGATACTGATAATTAGGTGGATATGCTTTCCAATGATTGAATCTTGGAGTGCAAAGCTAACTTACTGTTGAGAAAGTAAATTAACCAACGCTCCAATACCTTTATGGATGTATGTTGGCGATGATCATATGATAAAATACCCAGAGTATATATGTATTGAGCTCATGTCTTTATTTTTCATGTTTTTCCACTAAATTTCTTGGCGTAGCTAAGCGGAGGGATGCTGGAGATACGTCAATCTCAGACGAAAGCACCCAAACCTCTGAGGGAAATACACCTACTGAATCAGTAAAGAACTACTCAGTCACTGGAGTTGTAAGGTGTGTCCAACTCAATATTGTGCTCTATTCTACCTGTTTCTGGATTCAACAGTCCTGTTTTCCGGTGAGTGGCTTGATTTCAGATAAGTCAAAAGGGAGTCGGGGCTGTCAGAGTTGTAACTTTATTTCTTCAGTCACATCGGTCACTTAGTTTAGATTAATTTTATTTCTCATGGATAACATCATTAAGGCAAAAACCTGGTTTTCAAAATGGTCAGACTATTGAATGACTAGATTTTTTCTCCAGTTAGTGTGAAGGGCTTTTAGGAGTAATCTTCTCAGAAAACTGGTACCGCAATGCATTGCTGGTGTCATGGCGCGCCCCACTAATTGAGCGTCTTCTTTTGGTCAGTTTTGTTTCTCCACGGATACTCAATGTGAGCCCAAAATTGACACATTATATATGGAGGTGAATATGCCACCAACTCTTTTCTTTATTCAGTCTGGTACTGAAGTGTGCTGACTTACACCCACCCCCCTCCAGGGGGGAATAGGATGAACAGCTCGGGAAATCAAACTCAGGACCTAAGATTTCAAGTTCAATGTTTAGTACCCAGACTATTCAGGCTATCCAGAGTACCCTGGATCACAAAAACGGGAAAGGTGCTACGCTGCACTGGTATTGCTGGTCAAGTTCCTTACTGGTATATTCCATTTGTGTCATTTTTATGGTAATCCTTTGACTTAGGAATAGTGTAGCAGGGGCGCAACTCATAACATCTTTTTTATCACAGTGAGTGTCTTTGCTGTTGCAGTATTTAAGCAAAAAGCTTGGAGTTGATAATCTCACCTATGGTTATCTGCAGACAGTTTTTGCTGTTGCCCAGCTCAGCGGTGGTCCTCTGTTTGGACGGTATGTATGACACAGTCCAATGAAACCTGACAATCAGACCATACATCTACTCTTGGGACTGTATAAACTGTCAGCTGTTATAGGTTTGTGGCTCAACTGGTGAATACATGTAGTTGAACCTAGATCACACTTGATGCTGGGTGTCTATGTATAATAGTATAGATCACCGGTGATCAGGATAGCTCAATTGGTAGAAGCCCGGAGTTGCATTCTAAGGATTGCAGGTTCGAGTCTCAGTGCCAGCGAGGTGGTTTTCCTGGGATAGGTCTTTAGCAGGCGTCTCACTCCAAATTGCTAGCGTGGCTTCAGAACACCATGGTAAAAATAATGGGAGGTCCCAACTAGTGGATAAGGGTCAAGATCACTCCACAGTTGTCAAAGATCCACCTCTCCCTTCTTGTTAAGAGTGGCCGGATTCTCGGCTTGTAAACTGACTTGGGTTGACTGACCCCCAATCAGGAATTTGAGGGAGGCAACAGAAACCACCTTAGTCCTATCCCACGACACCATGACAAACCAGGTCATGAGAAACCTGCCTTCGGGCAGAATACCTCAAGTAACAGACAGCTGTTGGTTACAGGTTTGGGGATCTATTTGGAGCGCGAGCTGCCCTTACACTAGCATATGGCTGTGGAGTGCTTACATATGGTAGCCTAGCTTTAGCAAGAAGCATTCCCATGCTCTTCTTCAGTCGGGGTTTATCCCTATTTTTGGCTTGCATGCAAGGTAAAATATTTGTACCGGCTCAAAAAATCCTACCTGTTTTGCCAACAGTTATATCTCCTATGATGACTATAGGGGTTATATGGGGAAACTCTGTAGTCATGTGACACAGCAATGACTGAGATTTACGGTCTTCTTCCCTCGTATTCTGGCCAGAGTCCAAGGTTTGCAGAAATTGGTCTACATCCTCAGTCTTGTAATTCAGCATTGCCCAGGGTGTGTCATTAGGGAATTTTCTGCTTGCGTCCGTCCGCAAACTCATAAAGAAGGTAGCTTTATGGGTGGGCCTCTTTTAACGTCAGGATCGCAATCAGCGAGAGTGTTGTGAAAAGGGAAGAGACTTATAGAGCATTACTGTAACTGGATCGGCAAACCAAATAATTAACATCTTAACTCCTGTACTTCTTGATATCTTTAGGAAGCCAGATGGTTATTACGGATGTGATGCCTTATGAAAAGAGAGCTGACGCTCTGGGCAAACTCGGTCTATTCTACGGAGTTGGAATGGTCGCGGGACCGTTCCTCGGTGGCCAAATCACCAAAACATTTGGGTTAGTCGTTACTGTGTCCAAATAAACTATACTGGTGTAACATTCGATGCTGCATTGGTCAATACTGTGAAGTGGCTCAGCCACTGAATCTCTTTGCCAAAAATATAGACACATACATATGTAAGTGTGTGCGATTTCTTTTAAAACAGTGACATATGTCCCTGTTTATGATGATTGCAATGGGATGTTTATCGTGCTCTACAACTCAAGAACTTTGATAGTAAACTCAGGTAAAGTGTCATGTCATGGTTACTTAAAATCGTTCATACAGCTAATACCCTGACTCACCCTGGAATCCATACGTGTCAAAAGATGTCATCTTGAACCAGATGGGTCATGCTATTTAGCAGTATTTCTTCTCCCTGCTTGTTGCTGCTCGGGTTGTAGCTAGTAACTTGTCTTTGCAGTGAGGAGGCAGCAGCATTGGTAGCTGCCTTGGGGTCAGCAGTCAGTATGATTATCATATGGAGCTATGTCCCACGTCATGTAAAACATGTCCGATCAGAGGACCAGAACATGGCTAATGTGTTTAATATGAAGCAGATTGGACGTCTTCTCGGTTACCCGAATGCAGCGTATCTCATGAGTATAAAGATAATCGTAGGTGAGTCTTCAGCCGCAACACTACTCGGTATACACTTACAACTATACTGGGTGGCTTTTCACATTGAACATGCATGCAGACACGATATTCTGAAATGGGCCACCCTTCAGCTGAGTCGGAGGCCTCTTTATAGAAGCGACTCACCAGCGCTATGGTCCCCATGTACTAATAAGACTTGTCTTTCATGTGCTGAAAACTGCATTTTTTGACACAGGATCTTTTCATGGCTTTATGACTGATTGGTTTTCATTTTGCCATTCATTCCTTTGCAGGTTTACCTACAGGAGTGCTGCAGAGCATGTTTTCTCGTGTGGCCATGGAGAAATTTGGCTTGTCTGCAAGTCATAACGGTCTGGTCATGTCATACATCGGAATAGTAACAATGGTAGTACAAGGTGTGGGAGTCGGTTACATCACAAAGAGATACGAAGATATGCCTCTGCTGAGGTTATCTTGTGTACTAGCCGCTATCGCTTATGCCTTTATAGTGAGTATCAGCCACTGGTTGAGAAAGCATCATTGTATTCACTGTTTTTCGTCCAGCGCTTAAACGAACCCCCAATGGCCTAACGAATGTTCTTGAGCCTTAGAGATCACGTGAGGTGCTCACGCCAGAATCTATTATTCTCATTCAAGCGCACTGGTTCCTGGTCCTATCTCACCATCCATAGGACAGGGGTACAGTGGGTGGGCCATAGAGTTATCCTCCCCTCTATGGGTTGGATATCGCAAGATTATAATCACCCAGATAGTTTAAGTGATATTTCAAGGGAAGATTCTCATTTAGGGTGGTCTCCCCTGATAAAGTCGTATGGGTTATCTTCCATCATGATAGCATAAGCATTATGTATCTGAATTTTTGTAGTCACAGACGATGGATATAGCGCAGTTTTGCGCATCTATTTTCCCGCTAATAGTTGGCATGACAACCATGCAGATAGTGATCTCTGCCGCACTAACTAAAGCTGTACCTCAGAGTGATACTGGTAAGTCAACTGAGTTTTGTTTTGAATCAGCTTTTTAGGCACAACTGTTCGGTTGAGGTGACACGGGCTACCTTTAAGGCTAGAGTGTTGATGCCCATGGACAACGTTTGACCCAAGTCACAACAAAATGACCCACTTATGTCCAAAGAGGGTTCTTTCTCTAAAGGACTTCTCCGTTGACATGTCCAAGCTCTTTTCCATAAAACATTTTGACACTATACAGGGATGGGGCCTGTATCACATAAACTTTTTCACTCACATTATGGTGACGACGGTTTTGTGATTGTAGGTGCTATGATAGGATTGGGTATGGGCACAAATTCCTTAATCCGGACAGTGGCACCTACTGCTGGGGCATATATGTTAGAGATGTGGGGCTTTCCGTCCATAGGGTATAGCGGTGCTTTAATATGTTCTGTAGTCTCTACACTTCTCTTCTTACACTAACCAACCACTTTCTTGGGTAAACTGCATAATTGCATTTGTCCTTGTTATTGCTGTGTTAACCTCAATTTAAGGAGTATTTTTATGAAAAAATCTGATTGTGTTTCACAGTAACAGATTGGAATATTTTGTGATGTGATAAGGTAAGCCTTTTAGCCATAATAAACTGTAGATATTACCGGTACATACATTGTGGAGGCCATAAAAAGGAATGGGAGTGACCTTCATGTCACTGGTTATTGAGAAGCTCACCTCTCATCATTGGCCATTTCGCTCGCTGCAAACCAGTGATACATAGGGTCACTGTTAGAAACCTGGTCATTACAGCCCTGCGATAAGGGCTTTGTGAAAAAATTCGGAGACTATTTGCGCGTCAAATCACGCTGTCGATACAGATTGGAATTGAAATCATTAATAAACGGATAATTTAAAAAGTTATCTGACTTTATTCCTAGATTCTTATAGAAACTCAACACTGTAAAAATGAGTGGTTTAGTAAATAAACCATATAAACGTTATCTGCAACAAGGGAAGACGATTCAGCCTTCTCAATAAAATAAAATAATAAAATAACATTGTCATTCTATACAACTGCATATTTACCAGAGCTAGACACGGCCACCGTGTGACAGCATCAAGAGCGTTCAGCGACAGCTGACAGCATAACCAAGGAAGCGAGCGGGCTGACCTTAGCGACAGCAGTGGTGGAATGCCGTAAATCTAGCCGGGATCACAGGGTAACTACTCTCTAATTGCGTTTAGCGAGGCAGCAGCGCGCGACGGCAGCTTATCGCTGATTCTGCAGGGTCAGCGTACACCCGCCGGGCGGGCGGGGAGAGTGCAATGGCCCAACGGCCCTTCGAGCAATTGATTGAGACTCAGTAAGCGGCACCTGAGCAAAGCTGGGTTACTTAAGCTGTACTAGAAAGGCAGATAGAAGATTGTGATGGCTTTTATTTCAGGATAATAATCGGTGCGACAAGGCAAACGAAGATAAGGCGAACTCATGCAAGCATTCATGTCTCTCAAGATATTTAGCTGGGGTGGCACACTAGTCAGTAAGGCAGGTTTCCTAGCAAGCTGCGACGTCGCGTCTAACGTTTAACCGTGACGCGACGTCGCCATGACATCGCCACGCGCGAGTCAGCAAGCGGAGCAAGCAGCGAATATATTACATCCATAAATATCTTGAAAGAACATTTCATGTCTTCCACTCGTTTGTACAGGAAAAATATCGTCTGAAAATTTCTCAGACCTTCTATAACAAATAAAATCTTTAGAATGTCTTGGCATTCAATAAAATACTAACAATGCTAAGATGGGTATAACCCCTATCGTAATACAGATTAACATGAAACCATTCGGAATAATAAACGGCGTAATAAATGCCCGAATAGCTGGCGGCCCCTGGGCCATAGAACTTTTTGTTCGGCTTGGAACCTCAAGCCATCGAAAGTCTTAGTCGTGCTTGGTAAGAAGTGTCTGAACTTATAGAACGTATGGCGTCTCTCGCATATGGCACAGGAAGTTAAGACTGACGACTGGGTACGACTTGGAGTGCGTACCATGGCAGATGGTAGTATTTACAGTTTAAACGCTGGCATTTACCTTTGACGTTATCTCTACAAACTATAACTTTGCCATCCGAAACTTCTACATGGTCTACAAATGAATGGGTTCATCGTCATTAACGGGTCGGGCGGTTGCCAGCATCCTGACAAGTTATGTATGAACTGATGTGAGACAGACTGCCATAAGGTTGCTTACTGCGAGACTGGGGATTGCACAATGGACTGTGATTATGAGGGGGCTATGGGGGCCATCGCGATAAGGGGCGGGCGTGGTTTTCCTACCTGCTAGGATGTGTATATATTTGCAAGCCGGTCGGCTACACTGTCCTGATCTAAAGTCTCTGCAGACCGGCAGGGTGTCCAGCAACTAAAAATATAAAACAACTAATCACAGAGAGGCTTAGGGACCGTGACAGGAAGACAGGACTGGAATGAGGCCAGGACGGGGAAAGTAATGTGACCGGACACAGAGAGCACTGAGCCATGCTTAACCTCTGCGCCAGTGCGAAAAAGGGAACAGTTGATTGGTTGGCGGGTGAAGTAGGAGGTAGCTGATTGGTCGGCTGGGTGGAATAGGAGCTAGCTGATTGTATAAGATTGCCACGGAAAGAAAGATTAGAGAGCGAGCATAACACGGCAATGAGTACACTAAACCCAGATACCGAGACACGGGAACCACACCTCCAGTAACAACTACTGAACCCGCGTTGAAACGTACTGCAGTAAAACGGGAGCGAGTTTCCGTGTCAATTAATTATTCTATGTGGAAACAATGCATCCAGCAATAGGACACACTGCCTCCATACATGCATAACATCTCATGTTTAAAAATAAAAAGGTCAGCCAGCAGCCAATAAGATTTCAAGCGTTTGGTTTTGGCGTAAAAGCTTGTTTTGACCTACATGTTGGATAGGACGACTGTGTCATGTCATAACCGTACACTAAAAACAAGAGATGTGCGTTAAGTAACCGAGACTAAAAGAACCGTGGAGCCGAGAGAAAAAAGAAGCTAAACACCGCCCGCACCGTAGACAGACCACACAATACGAGAGGCATCTATCTAATCGCACTATATAACAACTGCCGCGCAGAGGGTGACAGCTGGGACATAACTGTAATCATCAACCCCTGTCCCAAATCAGTGTGAGCGAATCTAGCGGCTATATAGTAATCAATCTGCGATTATCCGATCAGATCATGCAGCGAGCGTCAGTGACTGAGGAGCGGCGATACCTGGTTGTTTTCATCGTAATAATTTACGTTGTCCACGTTGTTAGTTTGCAGTTTGATACGCGGCAGACCGGGGCTGGGCTCACCAGCCACGCTGGTCAGAGCCTCGTTACCCAGTAATGTGTAGACCGGGTTGATCTGGGCTAGAGTGTTAGTAAGAAACCATCGGTTAGAGGAAGTGCATGCAACGGGAACAACACAACGCAATCAACGTCATTTACAAACCAAACAGGGCAATGCTAGCTTCTCTTCGGTGGCAAAGTGCGACGGGCCCGTCTGATAGCATCAATCGTAAAGCCGTGGACCAGCATCGGTTTGATAGGTATCCTTGGATGGCTGCCTATCATTGGTCAGTTTTGGGGAGGACTGATTTTTGAGAGGGGTGATTGCGTCATGTTCAAACTCTTGACCAAAAACTTGTGAAACGTTGCAGCTTTCCCATGCCATGTAGCAGCGAGGCAGGCAGTCACACACGCGAAGAGCCGTGGTGAGAGAATCAAGGGAATGGGTACTTACATGAAGCCGGCATGTAGCCCTGCGGCATGTACTGCATCTGATAGGCGGGTTGGAACATTGGCAGGCCACTCTTACCATCAAGAGCCTGTCTCTTCAGCGGCACCACGCCGGGCTGCATGGGCTAAAACAGACAGATGATCCCTGATGTGTGTCCAATATGCGAAACACATGCCCTATTGACAGGGGGCGGGCAGACCTACAATCGGGAGGGTGTCCGTCAGGGGCATGGTTGCCATTTTCAAGTGCGTCTGGCAGATTTTTTTTCTCTCTTCGTGGCAGTGTTACAGCAACCATAGTGCTGGTCACAAGCGGTAACTCAGTAAAGCAATGGGAGCCATGCTATTAGTGTCAACGTGTGCTTGATGGTCGTATCTACGCGGCTAAAGGCTAGAGCTAGTCATCCACAGACTTGACGACGGATTTATTTCAACTAGCCGCGAAGCACCGATACCAAAAACAGGTCAAACAGTGAAATGCGAGCCGCACGCACCGCACAGCGAGCCACCAGAGAAAGCTTAGAGAAAACGGGACGCGAGCCCGCGGTGCTGACCGCGGACACGCGCCCTTGGGAAGCAAGACTAGCCGAGACATGCACACAGCTTTCTCCGAGCAGCTGACCAGCGGTGGGCGGGTGGCAGCAAACGCCGACCCCGCGACCCCGAACCTAAGGTAAAAAGCCGTCAGCAGCAGCGAAGCGGAAATCTAGGTGCTGGTGAGGTTAGGGTGGGGCACGGCGGGGTCGGCGCGCACTGGTAAAGCGGAGAATTAAAGTGTCTACCAGCAGTAGTTCCTCGTCCCTCTGACGTTTCTTGGCTTGCTGCAGCTGTGCCTCTGATTGAGCGGCCACGCCGGATGAACTAGGTAGAGAGCTGGGCACGGCCTGCGAAGCTGCGGCGGCCTGCACAGCTGCCTGCTGTGCAGCCTGCAGCGAGCTCAGCTGCTGCAGCTGCGAGGCCTGCAGCGTGCCGGCCAGCGACTGCAGGGAGGGCTGAGCTTGCTGAGCCTGATAGCCGGGCCAGCTGGCCTGACTGCTTGCCACAGGGTACTGTCCAATCATTGTTGGCTGCTATTAGTGGCCAAATAAAAAGAGAAACGGCATCGCGTTACTTGAGGAAGACCCCCAGCGGGTGGCTGGAAATCATGCACAATGACAATACGAGCGTGAAGGTAGTAAACACAAAAACGTCTACTGCATAGCACAGCAAGTCCTAGCGATTGGCCGGGTGACGCGCGGGTACGGGACCACATCACGCCGCCCGGCGAGCGTAGAGCTTTCCAGCCGAGTGTATAGCCCTCCGACTGAGAGAAAGTGCTTAGCGGGTCATTCAGCCGGGTTTTTAGTAAGTGAACATTGATAAGCCTTACTGTGCTATACAGATCTAGCCGCGGGTTTACCGGCTGACCGCCACATGGGGCTTTATGGAGGCGAAATCGTTCTATCCCGCGTTTAAAAACGTGGGATAGAACAAATTCGTGAGAAAACTCGCAATACACAACTCAGAACGTCAGTCGAAAAAACTGTTTCGGAGATGAAATCATGATCCTAAAGGCAGGGGTTTGGAGCAAATGGAAATATAAAGGTCAATCGGGTATGAGTTTGAAAATGATAAGATGGCTTTCTGTTTTTATAAATCAATGAAATAATTTTTAGAGCTACATTATATATATAGTTTGCGGATGCTGCATAGCAAAAAGCCCCATAACTTTCAATCAAATGCATAGCCTTCTGGGCAAAGTAATGATAGCTGTGTGCTGGCAGGTTATCTGGACAGACAGTGTAGCATGCGACGCTTCGAAATGACCTTGGGATGGGGAAAGGTCTTGACGTCGCGGCATGGCGAGCAGCTCAATGTTAATCAATGGTTGGCGGGCGGAAATAAGCTAATGTTCAGCTGGTCACAAGCGCGGCACACGCCCTCACACCTACTAAACAAGTTCATGCTGAGTTAGAGTGAGACTGACTGGTGCGGTCACTGCCAGGAAGACGCCAAAAACGGACGCTCGGACGGGCCGGAAAATAAAACGAGAGGCAAGCATTTGTATTGAAAAAAAAGCTATAGAGCTCTTTGCTGCGCAGTACTACAAAGGAATTACTTCATTATAGGCCATCATTGGTTGGAGCCACACCTGTAAACAGACCGGGCCTGGTTGCTGTGACAGAACTACGGCACAATAAAGTAGCATAGCGAGTCACTGGCTGTACGGCGCGGACACAAAGCTGAGTAGTGTGGGCGTTACGTTGCATGGTGGTGCTGGTGGTAACAGAAATACAGAAACGGTGCTAACACTCGCTCACTTGCGAGGATGTATCACTCACACGCTGACAGGGGGTGGGGGCGGGTCTAGAAAACAGAGCATTTAGTTCGGTTTGTAGCTATGGCTGGGTGATGGGTAATCAACAACGAAAAGTTTTTTAGTAAACGCAGGGGGTTTATTAAAAACTATGTTGCCGTTGTGTGGGTGATGGTAGATAATACGGAGGCGCTCGCTGACCGACTCTTGCTGACACTCGGTAGATAGAAGAGAAAGAAAGAGCGGGCGCAGCTCAATGACACAGACGACTGAGCCGAGTCATTATGTTGAGTGTCGGCAGCGAGTAGGTGAGCGAGCGACTGACTATGATAGATAGCAAGCAGATAGTAAAGTAGACTATACCGTAGGCTGAAGAAGGGCTGCCGAAGTCAGAGCCTGGTTTAAGACTTGTGCCGCTTGCACATGGGCCTGCGTGTTGGCCTGATTGGCAGCTGCCAAAGCCGCCCGATTCTGGTTGACTTTTGCGAGCAGTTTAGGGGTTGGATGGTAATATTTGCAGTGTTCTCGCGTACATTTGCCTTTGACAAAGTCCATACAGACGACAGCTAGGTCATCCTCGGTTAGTGCGTAGTCGGGCGGGTGGGCTTTCTCACACTCATTCTCATGGGGACATGCACCGTCTTGGCTGAACTCTGGGCAGACCTAGTACAACACAAACGCTGCTAAGCTAGTACACATAGAGAGGGTTACTATGAGTTACTATGAGGGGAAATAGTGATAAAAGCTACAACATTGACGCGCGCTCGGTGATTCGTTAGGGGCGAAAGCGGGCAGGGTGCTCATCTAAGAAATAAAATGGCGGGTTCTCGTCGTAGCCTGCTTATTGCGTGCCTCGAACCCGTATTTAGAACCCGACCGGCCGGGCAGGCGGGCGTAAAGCCCCACTGCGAGGACAGCGGGCTGGCATCAGAGGTGCTCAGTATTACGGCTAGCCAAGCAGCGGACAGGACAGCAGAATAAGCAGACTACGCGCTTTAGTACTAAATACGAGGAAAGTACAAATGACTATACTGTCAGAGCAACCAGTACTGAGAGTATTCCTGTGCTGAGTCGTCGCCCAGAGAGAAGAGAGAGGAAGGGCGGAGCTTACCTCGAGCCTATCAGCTCGTGGCGCTTTCTGTCCATTGACCGTGGTGGTTGTCGTTGATCCGACTGATGTGCTGGGAATCTGTGCCAAAGCTGCAATACCATTGTCAAAATTACAGCCCCAACATGGAGCTGAACAACAGACAACTGCAGCCCCATCACTGAACTCAACCCTATGTGCATTCATTGAACGGAGCAGATCTGGGTGAGATAACCAGCCAAGTTAAGAATTGTGCGCCTTTCCTCTTAGTAGCCAGTGCAGGTGCAGATCCTCAACCACGGAGACCTGAGCAGCGAATCAGACTGACCCAGAGCAGCAACTACACCCGGAGGGATCCGAACGGCGAGCCACAACATACAAACTTCACAGATGAGGAAACCCGGGTCCACATGAGCCAACAGCAGATACGAGCCAGGGAAGCTCTCATGTGACATACACTTCCTCCGCCGCCATTCAGCAGTGGTCTGCTCACTCGCACTTATTCAGCTGCACTGAGCCAGTGTTAGGTCCTTACCTTGACTCTCAATACTCGTGTTAGTTGGAGCAGCAAATTGAACGGGAAGCTGACCCATACCTGCCATCTGTCCGCTGACTCCTGGAAACTGTCCGTACATATAGGGGTTAGCCTGCAAGACGAGAGAATTGCGATTACGTTGTGCCAGCAGGGCGTATCGGTGGTATATACTCATCATGCCAAGGGAGCGGTAGGGACAGGTGAAAGGCGCAGCTATCAGCCACTACATCGAGACTGCTGCGTTACATGGCGCTACAAGCCGAGAGGGAAACGGGAACAGCTTATTACGCCATCGCCAGCTCGTCGTTCAATGACAATGGAGGACTGTAACAAAGGTATTCATACAGAGTGGTGCATGCAAACAAACCAGCAGCGAGCAAGCAAAGCGGGTGCTAGCAGCATTATTCATAACGCCGTGACACAAAGTCATCGCGTCAGGCTTGACGTGTCATCGAGGAATCAGCGGCGCTGTGATTTCTACTAGCCACTATGATGACGGGTGGCGACGGGCGAAGGGCAGGATTATTACAGTCAGTCTGTGCCGGCAGCTAAGGAGCAGGATTGTCATACTAACCGTCAGTAGCTGCTGGTTATGCAATGCTGGCGGCAGACCGGTGGGTAGCGTCATGTATCTGCTCCCGTCCAACGCCAGTAAAGGAGAAAAGATAAAATTATCACAACATGCCAGTGCTACAGGCGCTCACCCGCTCGCTCAGAAACCGTCACGCAGTCAGCGGTCAGTCAACGGTCAATTGTTCTTGACTGTTTTCAGCCAAACTAATGATTCAAAGGACAATTCCGCTTGAAAAACTAATTCAAAGAAATGCATCGGCTCTTTTGTGGTGCACAGCCTGGAGGCTGCGTACTAAAAGTCTTGTTATTTTCCCTGTGTTGATTACCGAAGCACGGTGTTGAGGTACTTTTAGATACACCTGGTGGGCAGCACAAAAGTTTTATCTCCAGTCATCACCATTATCAGTCAGGTGCTGGCCATTTATATCTCATTAGGTGGCCAACACCAGGTAACACAGAGTTTCCATGAAGGCATCCATACGTTATCATTACTGACGGGCAACCGTGGCCGTTATGGCGAGGGGGCAACTCCGGGTGGGGTAACACCGGAAGGCGGCGCCTGTCCGCCCGGTTTCTGAGCAGCGGTGAGTTGTGATTGAGTCCTAGCAGAGCAAACACAAGCAAAGCATGCAGTGGGTCTCAGCGACTATCTACCAATTATAGGGGGTGCAAGCGAGGACGATCCCAACTGCCGAGCTTTCACGGCGGTACCAGTCATAGGCGTATATATTAGTTTGATATAACTTATATACATCTATGATACCAGCAGATTTTCATATTGCGTGAAGGTGCTGGTCGGCAGCTGAGAATCGCCCCGCTTGTGAAATCGATAGGTCACAGATCTGTGGGCGTGACTACACTACCAAATGTTACTAGGTGATCAATTCCGGCGGGGAGGGCTCAAAGGCGAGCCTGAAGCAAGGGCTCTAGACATGTACTAGCGGGGCTGTAACCGAGATAGAGAGCAGTAGCGGGCGAGGACTAGGGTTAGCGTCACCTTCGGCATACTCACCATGTGAACAGCTGACATGCCCGGTAGACTGGGCACGCCCATTGGTTGTGGCGGTGGCATGCCTATGGGATATTGGGCTAATGCCTGCTGATTCTGAGCCAGAATCTGATTCCACTGAAATCTGTCAATAAGAGACATGAAAATAGTATCATATGAACGGGCTGTAGCCTCTCATAAATCTAAAGTGCGTATCATGACCGGTCTCGGCGCGGCATACATTGCATTCCCGTCTCATGCAGTAAGACACAATCCAGGCTAATCTGCCATAGGATAGTCTCGGGGATCTGCATTTTCCTAATCCTGTGGTCATTCTCAGAGCTCCTTCAAAGTGAAGGGCTGATAATGGCTTGCATGAAAAGGGTCAGGCAGTCAGGGTATGACTGGCTGCTAAGTAGGCCATTAACAGATGGCCTCTGTCATCAACCAGAGCAGTTAGGGCGACTTTTCTGCTGTTTCCCATAACAAAGTGTCAAAACAGTCAGGAAAAATGATAAACCAGTAAACATCTGGCCACTAGCGGCTAGTAGGTGACTAGTTAGTGTGCGGTGTGGGGGGCCTAGGCGGCCAAGATTGATGAGTTTAGTAGCATCCATCATCTCATGGTAGAGTAACATGACTTGATCACTGTCGGCTTCATAGCACGATAATGCCCAGTGTTCAGCCATATCAAGTTATACCTAAGTGTTAGGTCACATTACATACCCAAAACAATGTCATATCTACGTATGGACACTTTTCTGAAATACAGCAACTAGTAGAGGTTTTACTCACTTGATAGCGAGATTTTGTCGACCATTTTGCAATAGCTGTTCCTTTAGATGCTGTGGAGGGTGCAGGTATTTACATGGGGGTTCCTTTCTTTGACATTTACCCTACAATCAGAATAGAACCGTGTAACCCGGATGGCAACTGGGTTCGGATGATAGTAATAACCCATGCGGACTGAGAATCTGATGGAGAAGGAAGAGTTGGCATCACGGCTGTACTCGGCAGAACAAACAGTTCACAAACA
>Ga0224511_10000635_pt1 | contig 17790 bp, 10 predicted proteins | sample SF_May12_sed_USG_2_FD_169988 | JGI IMG/M metagenome (GOLD analysis project Ga0224511, IMG submission 169988) | Sediment microbial communities from San Francisco Bay, California, United States - SF_May12_sed_USGS_8_1 | ecosystem: Environmental > Aquatic > Marine > Sediment | place: USA...
AAGAAAATTGGCAGGGATTCTCATTGTAAGCTCCCGACAAAGCTTACAGCTGTGTAACAACAAAGCAGTGAAACTCGATCTAATGTTTCTTCAGCTTTTTTTTGTTCTACTTGGGCACTCAGCTGTCATATATAACCGATCTCCCGACCCCGAGGCTTGTTTGAGGTAGGAGCTAGCAATTATATGAGAAGCTGATTCTATCAGTGGGCACTCAGCGTTACTAGGACTCGAACCGAGGATCCTTCGATCCAAGTGCTCTGGCCATTGACCTATCACACTACCTCATATGTTTAACGTATGCTGAATTGAGGGCAACTTCTAATCGCAGAGACGTATGGATAGTAACACGAAGCTGGCTCGTCTGCGAAGTAAAACACTCGGCGAAGATGGTGAGGTGTGTCTTGCATCTTCCGTCTACTCCAATAAACTTACTGAAACTCTATTCCAGTACCAACAAAACAGGTAAGTTTGGGACACCACAGCTCAACCACTGGATTAGCTCAAGTATTATCGTGTTGTAAATCCTGTAATGACGACCCAGTTGATGGTTATAGGTAAGAACACAATCATTGTAAAACCAATCTGTAAAGTCTTTGTATTTCTAATAGAAGTCCCTTAACCGTATCTCAAGTCTAGATAAATTTCACCACTGCTGATGCAACTGACTTTAACGGGTGCAATTTTATATAATCTTTCACTGAAAGACCCCTTTTCACTGAAGTAACGGTCGTTTAATGGAATGGATCCCGATAAGAAGAGTTACCAAAGAGATGCGAGTGTCACTCGAAATGAACTTTCCTTTAGGATTGCAATTCACTAAGGTGAGGACTGATTCATACAGTTCTGTAATTGTCGTCTCGCAGGGTTCATTGTGACTTCAGCATTCGGTTATCGAATGGAGGGGAAGTGTCTGCTCACAAGATGGTGCTAAGCGCTGCTAGTAAATACTTTGACTGCCTCTTCCAAGCTGGTATGGTTGAGACTCAGCAAGGTTATGTCACTCTGGACATGAAGGAAGAGACATTGCAGGTAGCTGAATGACTGCGGAACTAATACTAATGTGTTATTATTACTTATTATTAAAGGGGTAAAGCGATAGCTGAGTGGGTAGTATACTTGACCTTGAACCGGGGGGCCTGGCTCAAGGTGGGTACAAACTTTGTCTTTCACAACCCTGTTCTGTGTCGGATCCCATTATTAAATAAAGGAGGCCCACCCATAGAGTTACCTTCTCCATGGGGCTCAGAGTTGTGCCCCCCCATTCTTAAAGGGATGTGACTCCGCATTTATTGTAGGGATAATGACCTTTTACAAAAATGAATCTTTGTGAATCGATTACTACAACTAAATGTGCCCATTGGATAGGGCTCTCTATAACTTTCTGTTTGGGCCGGATTTTGGGACCATTTGTTTGTGGTAGGCTGCAGAATCTGAAGACAAGGGAAGACACATTTTGATATGCCTTGACCCTTTAAAAATGTTATTTTATCAAAAATAAAGCATGTGTGGCTTACTTTGAGCTGGGTTGAATCAAATTATGAAAGAATTAAATGTGTCTAATTGTAATGTCCCTTGAAATAATAATGAATTCCATAGATTCTGTGAAACGATCGCTTAAAAGTGAGGCTGAAAAATTGCATTTCCACTCCCATGAACAGAAAACAGCCCTGAAATGATGTCATTGACGCGCAAATACAGACTTTTTACTGTTCATGCGTATACAACACTTCTTCCAAATGCCGTGCGAAGTCTGTTGCAATTTGTAGGCAATCACCAATGCTATGAACTAACATAATCTACATCTTCTATTTAAACCTAGTATGTGCACTGAATCACTGCTAATTCCGATCGAAAGTAGCTGTTTTCACCGAGTCAGTATCCGGCTCACTGAGCGTTGCACATCCGTTACGTGCAAGAAACCGTACTAACTCCGTTAACTAGTGGAAATATAACTTTGCAGTATTTTCCAGGTGCTACTCAAATTTATGTACGTTGGCAAGTTGATGATTCGACGCGACACAATCTGCGATTTGGTGGACGGCGCGTCACACCTGCAGATCGACGGGGCTCTACGCCTCGGAGGACATTACCTGATGCACACTCTCAGCAAGGATAACTGCGTTGACGTTTTGCAACTGGCGGAAAGGTACTCACTGCACTCCGTCGCTGAACAGACACAGAAGTTTATGCGTAAAATGTTTGTCTCTATGGACAGCGCACAGTTGGAGAGACTGAGCTACGGGCAACTGGAAGAGCTTGTGCAGCATAGCGGACTTCTCTGCAGTACGGAGTTTGACGTCTTCTCTCAGGTACGTCAAACCTGACTCGCACTGGTCACAGTTTAATTTTAATACCATCAGTTAATAGTTTAAATTGTATTTTCTTATACGGTTGCATTATTGACAGTGATCCAAGCGACTGGATTTCATGACCACCTAGACTAATCCTTCCTCTGCAGTGAGGTGTTTTCAATTGAGTGCTCCTTTCGCCTCACACCGGCTCAGGAGAGGATGAGTGATCTGAGCTTATTTATCGCACACGGCCAAGGGTTTCTTTCACTTTTGGACCGTGACTCAAACTTTAGAATATTAGATAGAGCATCTATAATCTGTCCTTCATATAAGGCAGTATACCGGGTATTGTATATTTACTTTCCACCATACTGTGTACTATATAACTAAACTTCCAGGTGAAGCTGTAGGTTGACGAATAGTATGCTGTTCCCAGATGTCTCTAAAATTAGATTCCCGAGTTTTAGTGCCACTGTGTTTCACTCTTGCAGATCAGATCCTAATGTTAATCAAACGAAGCTCACACATAGAGTTACCTTCTCTTTTGGGCACGCGGGTTTAAACGGAAAGACCCCAAATGACCCACCCTGGAAAATGCTGAGCCAAATAGACTCCGTAGGTCAATTTATGCAGCACAAAATTATTACTTTATTATTCTTGTTGTAGGTTGTAGCATGGTTGGGGAAAATTCCGGAAGATGATCCTAATAAACAGCTGTATGCTCTTGACTTGTGTAAAAAAATTCGGTTTCCTCTTATGTCAGGTGAGTGAAAAAACTTACGCTCTCCTCGCCAAGAAAGCTTATGGTGTGCCCTATAGAGAAGTCTCGCTGTGTGGGTTGGCTTCCTTCATTTAACACCCGATAGTGGTGTATAAACAGAAATGCCAAAACTGAAAGTTGAAACAAAGCATTAGCTGGTTTTAAACAATGTCCTCCACAAGATTTCAAACAGCTGCACTAACTTGTGCCAACAACTTTTGATAACTGCGGTCAACCCAATAAAAGCTCATCAGCTGCTCTTGCGACAGGGCTGCTTTGAAACACAAATCATCTGTCGTACGGAACGGCTAGCCTGGCATACGGAATTGCCATGCATTATAGCGTCTCAAATGGGGAAAATAGTTGCGGACAACAAATAGAATGTCTGCTTAAATTGCCTGAAGAATGCCATTGTTCCATCCAACTGCTAGAATTCAGATTTGTCCGCTCTGTGTTTCAGCTGAAGAACTAGTTACCAAAGTTCCCACACTGGAGTTTATGAAGCATCCTGGCTGTCAAGCACTGCTCAGTGAAGCCAAGGATTACCACCTGGTTGGCTGGAAGCAGCCCTGTATGCAGACTACCAGAACTCAAGTAAGTTCACACATCTACACTAGTAAATGTCTATGAAAGTCCAGATAAAGCAGTGAGGTAGAAGTGGTGATGGATCGCATGCGTTGAGTTTTAGATTTCTAGAGCCTGCCAAGATATCGCCTGGCAAGGACGACCTAGTTTCAAAGTACAGGTATTTTAATCTGTTTCCATTTTGAGAGAGCTAGAATTTTTCACTTTTTTCCTATTTAATTATGAAATATATATAATATAAATATATATAAATCATAAAAGGGCTATAATTCTGCGCCCTGATTGGGAGGGCTGTAGTTTTGCACCCTGATTAAGAGGACTGTAGTTTTGCGCCCTGATTGGGATATGTCTCTGTCTGAATTAATGGTTGTTAAACTGTGATGTTCACCAACCGTTTCAATGATATTTATGCCGGTAAGTCTTATTCTCAGATAGCCATAGATGGCCATCCACACGGATCATCCAATCATGCACATGTGACTTTAGTGCACCAATTGCTAACATCGACAATAATGCAAAAGATCGTGATCAGAGTCTGTGACCATGTGCTTATACCAGTGACATTGCTATTAACTGGTCATGATTCATTAAGCTGGTTTCGATGACAATCATGAGTGGATTATCACAGACACAGTCACCGGTTCCAATCATAAATAACAGACTGCGGCACAGCGACAGCCACTATCCAACGTATACAATGAAATTACATGCTCACTGGCAAAAAGTTTTTCTGCAAAATCAAACCCATGGAAATCAGTATGGGAGTAAGTGCTTTGATGGGCTACACATGGTTTCAGAGAAGCAAATCAATCACACTGTAAACTTTTATGTTTAACACAAATTGTCATCCATATTTGGCTATATTTAAAGGTATTAGGGTTCAAACTATGTTTGGTGTCATGTGTCTAGCTAATAATGGTCCAGAAATGTTTTTGGAATGTTTTCAGGTGCGTCATGGTGATGTCCAATATATGGCCTTGTGCATGGTTAAAGACTTCTTTGTCTTTCCCATATTTTCTGCCGGATTCAAGTTGCAACAGGAGCCTATTGAACTGAGACGGCCTCCCCGGGCATTGTCAGGCCCCAGCGTATGTGTTTATAATAATTTTCTTTACTGCTGCGGAGGCATCCATGACCAATCAGCACCTCACATCTCTTCTGCAAGATGCTTCAGGTGGGTTCAAAAATGAGCTGACTGACTTACTGACTTACTGACTGATGGACTGACTGACTGACTGACTGACTGACTGACTGACTGACTCACTGACTGACTGACTCACTGACTCACTGACTCACTGACTCACTGGCAGGCTGACCGACTGACCAGCAGACCGACCGGCTGACTGGTCAACCAACCGGCTGACGGACTGACTAGCAATCTCGGTCAAGTCAAGTCGATTGGCTGTGATTATCATGCGACAAGCCTAATCACTTGTGTAAACTCCGCTTAGGCTAGAGAAATAATTTACTAGTATTGCAAAATTTCTGGAATATTTTAGAATTTCTTTCTCCAAACACATCCAGTTGTTTGTAGATACGATCCACGCACCGACACATGGTTTGAGATCGCTAGCATGAATGAGGCGCGGCAGCGCTGCCGTCTCGAAGTCGTCGGCGATCACATGTTTGCTCTTGGTGGTGTGGATGATCACGGTGAGCTCCTGCTGTCTAAATCACCGAGGAGAAGGCTTTGTTTAAGATACAGCTATTATTGTCTAGTTTGATGACTAGTAGTGAGTTAACTGAAAGTATGAATCGGTCGGTTTGATTATTTCTTATCTAATCAAGAGTTTAAACCTTAAATGGAACAAAAATCTTGTGTCCTGAAATATTCCTTGAATCAATGGAACACTAAATTTTACAATTACCAACTTCTTTTGTCTTTCCTCGCTGCAAGCAAACACCGAAGATGTAAACCGCTTTTTTCAGGGTCTTGTGACACATATGAGGTGTATTCATTTGCCAAAAATGAATGGAGTATATTCAGCAAGCCGATGGGATTTCATATCGCCAACCGATATGCCAGTATATCCGTCGCTCAGAGTATATACGTTTGCGGTGGGGTGAGTCAGAGCTTATCCTGTTGTTCTCCAGAAATGAAGCTCGATTAGCTCTGAATTGTTTTCCCCGAGCTCCTAACACACCACAGTGTGAAATGAGGTGGGGGAACTTTCCTTGTAGTGCATAAAGTTCTAAGGAATTCGCCGACAGAGAGCACTGTAGGTACAAGAGCACTTGTTATGGGTCATCTCACGAGAATTTTTACACGTACCTGTTTTTTTCATAATGAGAATGAAGTTTTAGAAGAAAAGCTTGGAGTTCCACTGTAGGGTAAATTAATCGCCAGGAACCCAAATATAACCTCAAAAATGGCTACCAATTCCTGCTACCATGTTATTGCCATGTAATGCTGCCAGCAGCGAAAATAAAAATGTAAGTGCTCTGATTGTGCTGAAAACTAAACCTTCATATGAATCAATAGCGGGGAGCTCACATTTAACCTTCATAACTATGTATGGCAAAGTATTTCAAAGGATATTTTCCCTGGCTGAGTACACTCTACCGATCTGTCCTGAGCCAGTGTGGCAAAAAATGGTTCAATCTCTCCTCAATAGCACTACACAACCTGTGGAAATCGAGCAGGAAGGCGCTTTTCAACCACGAACAGACCATGGCTGAAAAAAAATATAAACAGATGCATAGACAAATGAGCGCACTAAATTTTCCCTACCTATTATTAAAAACACTGATATTGTTCAATTCGGTACCAGTATGTATGTGGGTGCTGAGCTTAATTATGAGCAAATACTATGAGCCCTCCAGGGATATGCATATTAATTAAATGGAAGTGCCTCGTTATATTGAAAATGTAAAGGCGATGATGTCAAATGTCGACATGATGTGTCCATGTATTATTTATATCAGTTATTTTCCTGTCACGCGTAAGGCTTTATTTCTGACTTCTGTTTTGGAACCGTGGTATGAAATCGGCTTAGACGGCCTTGCCAAGTAAAGGAGCCCAGGTGAAGCCAAACATCTTGTGTGAGGCTTTTACGCTACAATTTGGGGACTCGGACATCCGTCTTGAGCGTCCGATCAGAATCAGGTCGGACTGTAAAAGCACCTTTACTGGTTATCCCCCATCGCTTCTATACTGTAAGGTAGAGAAGTAGTTTTTTAAACCGACTTTTCACCCATGCAAGATTTCTTTTGGGAATATCTCTTAACTGCCTCGTCGAAATGTAAATTGTAAATTGTAGCTGGCTCTTTCCACCTTCCTAGAGAGAATCTCCGCTCCCCAAACCCCCAGACAAACAGACAAATGTTGGTAGTTTTGTTATCTTCATGATACTTTTAACATCTACATCTACATTGTAGAGCATTGGCACATACACGTCCAATGCGATGGTACAGTATGTGCACGATTACAATCGAAAGCCCGGGGCACTGATTGTTCGCAAACTGGCCAATATGCTTGTACCGCGTAAGCGTCATCGTATGCTCAATCACGGCACCAAACTTTTTGTAATGGGAGGTCAATGTTCATCAGTGGAAGTGTTTGACATCCTTACAGAGCAGTGGACTCTCTACACAGGTGAAATGTTCACTCAGTCACTTCATGTCGCGCTGTATTTCTGGTTAAAATTACCTAGAGTCCCTCTAATAGCCAATAAACATAGCTTGGATGGAGAATTTCTCGCCCTGATATTGCGTGGCTTGCCTTCACCGAGTTCTTGGGATTGCACTACACTTGGTGGTGGAGCACTAGGCAGACAACCATGAGAATGTGGGTTTGAATCCAGGTCATGGCGGGCTCTTGTTGTGAGTATGAACTCTTCACCTTGCCCCAGCTCGAACGAAGAAAAAAAAACATTCGGCCTTGCTATGAAATGGAGCCTTGGTACTAACCCACTCGTGGTCCTCCATGCTCTCCTGTAACTGAAAACCAACTTGTATCCAACTCTGCAGCTTCACCATAACAGGGAGGACGTTACACCAAACAAAAATCCTGGTTCCCAACCTGCTGTTCATCTGCAGTGTCATAAACAAAGGGATGTGGGCATGCCTGAAACAATTATAAAATACGTCAAAAAACTAGTCTTCTGAAAGCAATCTTTGTATAACCTATCGTTATTGGTGTTATAGGATTTCATGATACCTTTGGCGTGTCGCAGAGCTGTCTTGGAGTTTGTTCGTTGGACCCTACACACACCATATTTGTTTTTATAAAGCGTTCTAATGGTAAGGGAGTCAGTACATCCAACCTCCACAGTTCTTCACTCAGCAGACAGTTTGGATTTTCTACAAACTTTAATTAGAACATAACATTTTTTGTTCACATAACACCAACTCCCTCGTATAAGATTGAAGTCCAATGGTCATGAGATGTATAACAGTTACTCAATCTGAGAGGATAAGTACATATACAGTGTATATTCAATTTACTTGAAGTTTACCCGCGGCCGTGTGGTGTGGTGAAAACACCCTTTCAAACAACTGAAGTATGGTAACCTGTAGAGGTGGCGATTGCTAACCAGCGAGGTGTTACAGAGCAAGGAAAATTCCTGCCAGTAATGAAAACCAATGTCGCACTCCTAAGTTTGTAATGGTGTGCTTTAACCTTGGTCAGTGTATCTCAGTAGAGGGCAAATCAAAGAAGCATGAGCAAAGGTGGGACCCTTAGAACTGGGTTGCAAAATAGATTTAATATTGATATTTATAGATGTTCCACGCAAGCATACCGATTTGTATTTATCTGACTATGTTTTCCTTGTTTGTATCCTCAACTGCAGTTCCAGTTGGTGACCCGTCATACTGATTTTTCACTTGCTGGCCAATGTGATGGTGCCACCATCATGCGCTTAAGTGCATTTTAAAACAGAGAGGTTGCGGAGTTGCATTTCCGTACCCGTAAAAAAAACACGGCTCCGGAGTGATGACGTTGGTGCTCAAATGCAGACGATTTACCATTCGTTCGTACGGTATTTCTTCCAACTTCCGGTGATACCTGGAACGTCGCACTGATGTTATGAAATAAGATATCAGACATATTCATATATTTCCACACCGAATGAGGGACTGGCTCACTGAGTGAGTCATTATACATTGTCTCATGTGTACATACGGTTTTATATGTTTGTAATTATTTTTGCTATGGTTTTGTGCTTACTTGCAGTTCAAGTTGGTGGCACTAAGAATCAAACACAGTCTGCCCTAATGGTCAATCTTACCAAGGACCCAGATACCGAACAAGCCAAGTTTGTCAGGAAATATGACTGTGAGTATAAGAAAGGCTTTCGTGTTGGTTGTTTTATTGCACTATACTGTAATTCCGTGTCTCCGAGACAGACCAGCTGTCAGGGGCTTACAGAAATTGGCCCACTGATTCGTTTGGTCTCTGCATTTCCCGGGGTAAGTCATTAGGAGACTTTCTGCTTACGCCTGTGATCCGAAACCAACGAGGCTGCTGTGAAAGACAACGTTTTTGCCCGAACTGAGAATCAAATGCTAGCTATTAAACTATCGCTTCACCCCGTCATTTATCATTATCTTGTAGTTTTGCTAGAGCTAGGTTGTGAGATTGAACCCCTCACGATGCTACATATACTGTCTTGCGGTAAGACACTTGCATTATGGTAGAATATTGGGATAGCTCGGTCGTAGAGTGTTGGGCCCGCAAACATGAAAAACTGGACTCCAACAAGCTCTAGGCTCAGGAGGTCTCTCAAATAGGACGGCCAAGTGCCCGAGTAGAGCAAAAAAAAGCCAAATCTATCACATCCTCGGGATTCTACAAAACAGTAAAACCAAGATAAAAGAGGGAGTCTCAATCTAAGGCGCTAGCACAGTGCATGAGACTTTGCGTGTTTTCTTAGGTAAGATGAAGTTCCCCGCCAACATATCCTCATTCGGTTGTCAGATTCAGCTGCAGGTTGCTCCTGTGTTTTTGAGATCGGAATCTGATGCCCCACGCCCCGACATGCCTGCAGAACCACAGGTTGCTTGACCACTGGGACAGTCACTATCAGTTAAGAGTTTTGAGGACCGGCCGATTCAACAGTTGAGGCCAAATGAGAACTGAGCCTCTGACTCAAGCGAAAAAGTGTTTGGCTTACAGATAACAGTCACTGGGTAAAGTTCTTCTCAAAGCCCCTGAGTGGAAGCGCATTGGTTGTGATGTGTTTCACAGATACAATGCAATGTGTAATGCGTCACACAGTACAACGGTTAATATGAGTATATCACTTATTACTCAGAAAAGATATCCTGGCACTGTTTGAGTCGCAAGTCATTATTTGCTTGCATGTTCTATTCAACAGACCTCTTTATTGGTCAATATTTCAATGATATTAGCGATTAGCTACTATTTGCTCCTAATATCCAGTTTTGTGTATTACTTATGAGTAAATCGTATGTCTACGGTACCTATATTATACTGCTCATTTTTGATTGGTTTATTTTGCTATAAACAAACTTGCTAACTTCGCCTTTCTAGTCACTGTCATCGTTGTATGGAACTTTGGAAATACAAGCAGATTACACGACTTAATTTATGTGAAGTTTGACCATTGAAGCTGCATTTAGGGAGTGACTGGACTGACATCGGAGCAGAGACCATCGGCCCTGACCCAATATTGATGATGTCGGTCTGTCGGAGAGGCCAGATTTTGCTATTCATAGAATAGGTAAGCTCCATTGGGCTTTTCCAGTTTCCGGTTTGAGACAATTGTCTAACCTGGTTTTGCGATACAGAATAACCGAAAGACATATATCTGCATGGCTGATCAAAACCATTTAGAACTCTGTCTTTGCTTAAGCGGCTAGACATTCGTAAATGTCTTATGTTCTTTTAGCCACACGCCCCCATTCTCCTCTGCGGCATTATGGGTTAAGAACATCATACTAGTATTGGGTCTTCTCATAATAAATTACTGATGGCGTGCTAAGATTGTGCGTGATTGAATAAGTGAAAGGTCATATATATATATTGTATTGATCCCAATGGGAATGTTTCAATCTTTATCACAGTGATATTCGAATGCACCCACAACTTACTACTGAACATGTACACATCGGTAGTAAGTCATATGTATCTAGCCGCAAAAATAACTGATTACTAGATATGCCACTATATTTGTGTATAAATGTACCCTTATTGTGTCAAGATATGACGAAAAATGCCTGTCGATATGATATAAATTAAAAAAAAGATTCGAGAAAAATAGGCAAATAGGCAACTGTCACTATCGCAGGTGGGCATTTAGGTTTTAAGGGTTCGGATGGCCATGACCCTAAAGCATTTTTTTCTGAGATCGCATGTACTCTGCCGGATGGCAATCTGGCGAGAAAGATGCCAGAGTTTGCGCTGCCATCCATAATGTTGCAGCCATAGGCTTTTTTGTTTTAGCAAAGCTTTAAGAAAGCAATAGCTATTTGAAAATATGCTGACAACCATTGAATAAACTCGAGGCATGCCGGTCGCATTGCATCCCTTCGGTACCACCTACGCATCATGCCCTCATGCGTTCTCGGAGTTAATCAAAAATTCTGCTGACGATGAGGTGCGAAGAACAATTACAAGCAAGCACATCTATTGCTGACACCATCCCATTACGACATCATTTTCTATTGCATTTTCTGGTTTCTTGTGAAATCAAACACGCGTACAAGTTTCTCTTTTCATTTGCTGACCAGTGTCTCTAACTTGACGTTTCCGTGCGTCGTAAGGAGACTTTGTGCTGGGATCCACGTGCGTCATAGAGAAGATAATCCGAAAAGATCTGAATCTGATGAGGGTGTCGCCTGAACTGGGAATCGAACCAGGGACCCTGGGTCCAAAGCCCAGTTCGCTTCACCCCTGAATAATGAACATATCCAGACCCATAAGAGACCGGTGCAAAGACTCACCCAGGGTATAATCCTTACCATATATAACATGCTATAACATCGTATAGGATCAAATAAGGTAAAGAAGAAAGTGTGTCATGATTTTTATAATATTATTATGGTCTTCTTTTCTATCCTAACCATTGTCAGGGGTATGCGGGTAACCTGCAGGTATCCTTTACCTCGGCAGCTAGTTCAACTTTGTCTTCAGAGAAACAACAAGCTAGTTCAACACGTGAACATATTGAAAGTCTCCCAAGAGTAGTAGTCCATGATTGCGTGTTCACAATAATACATTGATACAATGTGATGTTGAAAATATGTCAAATTTATTAATGATAAATTATGTACATTATTATTGATACATTGATACGTATTGTTCATAGATTATAGTTGCACTAATAGAAAAATAAAACGAGATCACAAATGTATAAACTAAATCTTCTGTGTCATACTGATTCAGCTTCAAAATTTCCATATTTTTCAGACTCGGTGTTCTGTTGAGAGTCATAGTTGCTTGCATACGATTCATTCCGAAGAAAAGGCCGCTTTTGAGACCCAGCAGATCGGGAATCAAACTTGGGCAAGTCAACCTGTAATTAAAACCATTGTATGAAAACTTACATTTAGAGGAACTTCGTGAAAAACAATGTTTGCTTTGAATCAGGTTTCTTATTTGGTTTAGAAAGACAAAAAAAAGCCGTACCAAAACCACAGTTTTCCAACTAGAAATGAGAATATCCCCTTTTTTCTCGTGTATAGCATCTTCACTGTTTGTCCTCGGTTACGGCTAAGCATGGAGCATCATGGATGGGTCAGTACTAAATCAGTGCTCCACCTCATAGTGAGGCTTGTTTTCCTTTCAATCTAGAGTTAGTGTAAGGAGCTCATACTCAAAATGGTAGCCCGTCATGACCAAGGTTCGAACCCAGATTCTCACGATTGCGAACCGAGGGCTCTACCACCACACTCGAGTCAGTTACATTCTCTGAAATAAAGTAGTAGACCAACTACATTATACCGCTCCCATGGAGGATTCCAACACTTACATTCAGTCATTCCCACGCAACATCAAGGGATTCAAAGAAATTTCAGAGATACTCCCTTGGAGATAATATGTAAATATATGTCTTTTCTAAGATGATACATTAACTTCCTCACAGAAATACATATGGGAATCCATATAAAACTAGGCATTCCCTTATATACCAAATGTGACCAAAACTTTGTCAAAATGTACGTCCTTTGGGCTCAAAGAGGACCAAGATAACTGACGAGGAAGCCTGATTTGTGCGAGAATTGGTTTAAAGTGAGATACAGTTGCACAAGCGTCAGTCTCACCAGATCACCAAGGATGGCCTTGATCCAATGGTGAGACATTGGTCGAGGCAGTTGTAGGTCACCTTTATCCACTGAGTGGACCTCCTATATGTTCACCGTGGTGATCCAAAGCCAGTTTACATTTAAGAGTGATCGAGGGGCTTGCTGAAGCTCTGTACCAAGCAAAAACCTCACCAAAAGTGAGAAGCGAGCCCGCAGTTCTTAGATTTGAAATCTGCACTTTTACCAACTGAGCTACCTAGTCCCTTTACCACTACTACCACCACCACTTCGATGGCAGACAGATTACAAGATTGCACTCAACATAAACTGTTTATGCTCACCTGTAATTGTCTGCCCTCCCATATACAGCATCCATATATACAACATGCCATTACTATTAGTATCAGTATAGTGAACAAAGAAGGTATAATGGTTTCTGAAAAAAGAAAAATATAATAGTTATTATATGTGGAGATATCTCGGGCACTGCCTAGTGAGATTGGGGTTTATCTGCCAGACCAGCCTCAGCTGGGTAAAGTGGGAAGGCCACAAAAGACTCAGATGACAGGCAGCTAAGATGGCTGCTTGAACCCGAGCGCCGGTAACTTTCACTCTCACCACTGAGTCAATGCGCCTCCCGGGCTCCCTATTAAAAGGTGGAAACAATTATTGTTCCTCTTACAGTGAAGTGCAGACAAGAAGGTGTTGTTTGTTAAGTTAAAGAACTAGGACTGTACTACTGAATGCCATGGGCTGCTTCATGCACGATTTTCCGTGGCGCGCTAACAGCGCAGAAAATTGTGATCCAGACAGGCGACAGTAGGAGATATCTATTTAGCAATCTTCCTATATGCCTCAGCTCAATCTCAGTGATTAGATTAGATACAACTTAAATGATTTCAATGGGAAACTTGATTGCTTTCATATTTACAAATAGTCAGGCAAACCTATACAAGTGATATATGAAGCGGGTAGTGTTGCCGGAGGCCTTTATGCACTATGAAAGAAAAAATTTCCAACGATCTTGAATACAATAACGTGTTACATAAAAAGCTGAGGTCACAAGAACCTTTTGCTCCTGATCTGATAGACCGCTTGATCGATAGTTGAAAACTGCTAATAAACCACTCGATTTGTTGTTGTCATTGTTTTGTAATGTTTTTACAGTTATTTTGGTTTCATTTGCCTTTAGGATAACTCACGTAGGGTTGCATAGAAAATACAACAGCGTACATTCTAATTCATGATGACAGCAGTTTTATTAATAGCCAGCTATTTCCTGCTATTTTGGGTATGCAATTATCTGCATACACCGTAGAGGATAATTCTATGGCATATTCTAAACCTCAGCTCACTGTCAGCAAGGAATGGCATGTACTGAGATCATGCACGTTGGCATCTTGGTAATGCGGATCTGAAAGACACGCATCCAAGATTGGTACCAAAACAAACATCAAAGTCGATGTCATCATTCAACGCATTACGCACTTCTATAGTTGTAATAGAACAACATATTATTTTATCTTTAAGTACATTATGCCTTCCTACGCATATACAGTAACAGCGTATGGCTTTTCAATTTGTTATCCTGTTTGGTCTGAAAATATGACTAGAACCAAGTGGTGAGAGAACCTACTGGGTGAAGTAGTGGCTTAGTGGGTAGCACACTCAGGTTTGAACCGGGTAACCCGGGTTCTATTCCACATGTGTGTCTCACTTAATGCTTTCTCCCTCCTGAGACTCAGATCTCAATGTTAAAAAAAGTAGGCCCACTCACAAAGTACCAACTCTATGACGTTAACCCTGGACCATCCACGTGAAACAAAATGATCTCATCTTAAATAAATAACATAACTTACCTACATATCCCCAAGCCATCTTGTTTAACACTAAACCATCTTTTATATGGATCACAACCTGCAGCAAAAAGCAAATCACTAGGTGACCTTGTGACATGTGTGAAGTTAATGGGGAAATCTAAAATTCTTGGATACTGTAGGAAGGGTGCGATGGAATACTGTTGAAATGTTATCACATATAGCCTACCTATACACAACTTTCTTGTCAACAACCTGAGGTAGTTTTTCTGTCTTAAAAGTTGAGGCTACCGGAGGGGAGAGGTGTCAAAGCCAGAGGAAGGTCTGTTTGTTCATGTTAGCGTCCTGGAACTATAAACAAGCCTCAGTTGGGAGAAGAGACTCGGCAGGGAAGGGTTAGGAAGGGATCATGGGTCAGGGAGCGAGTACTCACTTCTGGGAATTATAGCAGTGTGTAGTCACACAATGGACAGAAGAAAAACCATCACATGAGGAGGGGTGGGGCCAGAGCCAGAGGAAGGCTATATAGGTCTCAAGGGGCTGTGTGGGGGAGGGAAGTCTGAAGTAAATGTCTAGCATTATATATTTATATATTTATGGTTTTCATTGTATTGCAAATCAAAAAGCTGACGTCTAATTAAATTCCCACTCTTACCATGTATTAGTGATGGAGACTTCGTCGGCGTCACCTCTTCTGTGATAACCCGGCTGGAGCGCCCCCCCCCCACCAGAGAAGTTTGAGAACTCATACGAGAGAAAGAGTTTCCATGGTGTGTAACCAGCAACTTGGTTCAAGCCTCCTCTCACAATTCGATGTACCAGAATATTGAATAACATTTATTCTTTTATCCTTCGGCTGATACCTATAACCAGAGCCATTCAGAGGCCATTTAAGGGCTCTATATTAACCTACCTTTTAAAAGTTTAGGAACAGTGTGTCACAGTGTTTCAACTTGTTATGAGGGGGATGTTTTTCCTTCACCTAAAAGACAATAATGAGTAAACATTAAATTGAGCTTCGTATCCACACAGATATGTTCCCATAACATGTGTTATAAAGTGCAATTACAGTGAACCATTTTTTAGGTTAGATGAGAAACCCAGTCTCTTCAATAGTTTCAAGGGGAAGTAAAATGGCACAATATGAATGACATAGGACACGTTTTAAAGAAACTATGGGGCACTGTCACTGGCACTGGGGCACTGTCTTCGGTCTTGAGAAATACTATAGGTGTTTCTGACTTATGTGGAAAACCTCCCCCTCCATCACAACAAATGATACCGAGTTCCTTGGAATAAGGCCGACCTCCAGACACGTTTTAGGGCTATTGCGTTGATGAATAATTGCGTTGTTTATGCAATCAGCTTGAATATATTCATGTGTATTTGGGTCTCCTTTGACGCATCTGTACAAAGGCAGCACCTGGGAAATTTGTTCATTATCATTTAGGTGTAAAGAATCTATTCTTTGCTGAAGAATAACATCAGACAGAGAGCATATTACTGACCCTACCACAACAAAATAGGCCACTGGTCTTGTCTAGCTTCGACAACACACATTCACCATAGAACTGACATCCTATTTTAAAAACTACAATTTGACAACAAAAGTAATAAAACTAGGCATGCAGAATCGCAATTTCTGATATTTATATGTTTAGACAGAGAAATAAATGAACCGAATGCCCGAAGATTGATTACCTTGTCACAAACATTTTTAAACCTTATTTTCTTTATCTAAACAAACGTATCCTATCCAACGAAGCTCTGAAAATCCCGAGGCTCGTATTGGGCTGTAGGATCTGAAAACTATATCGCAAGAACTCACACAATAGACACCAGGGATGACTAGGACTCAAACCCAGGAATTCATGATTCCAGACCAATCGCTCTATAACCACTGAGCGATCTCCCCCTTCCGAAGTTAGGAGGAAAAATTTGATGTTATGATAGAGGCGAGGGTAGTGCAACATATTGCTGTTAGATGTGGTCAGCTGTTTATGTTGCTGTTTATGTTGCTGTTTAATGCAGACTGTGCATTGACTCTGTCATTTTAGATTGTGTTTCATGAATATGATTTCATTTATCACAGATAATGTACTGCTTGTCATCTCCATTGATAGTTCCGCTTGGGATCCATTTGCATGCTGGCACCACCACCACGGCCAAAACCAGATGGTAGTTCTATAGGAAAGGGTGCTGAGCCAGTGAGAAGATTTATGAACAGGCGGGCTCCTGTTATTGAATATAATTGTGAACATATAATGAGGGAGTAACAGTGGCTTGGTGGGTGGCACGTTCGGCTTAGGACCAGGTGACTCGGGTCCGGTTCCATGTTTGTGCGTGACTCTGTACTTTTCCCTCGCCGACTTCGGGTCGCGGTGTTAAACAGAAGAGTCCTCTTTTGTTTAGGGGGCCCACCATGGTCGATCCTGAAAACAAGTCCTTGATGCCATCCATGTACAACAAAATGATTTTATCTTATCGTAAAATCTATATATTTATCTATGAGCATGAGTCCGGATTTCTTACTGACTGTGTGCAATGCTACTTGTGGCGAGGTGATCTCACGTGGACTATCATGCACTGGGCTTAGGACCAGAGGTCCCTGATCCCATTCTCTGTCCTTTACAATCACCTATTTCAGTTAAATTAATTGAAGAGATTATGTGACATTTGGGAGCAAGCAGAAAGTTTTGTAATTATTTACCCTGCGTGGAAAATACCTAGAGAATGAGTTGGTTCGACCAGGTTCTGCCCTATGTTCTCCTGACTGGAAATAACAAGAAAAATGAAAACAAATTATACATATGCACAATCCCACAGCAAAATTTCTATTTTTAAACATGGCTACTATTTCAGAGTAGAAATTGCTCACAAAATTTGCAATAAACAGAAACAATTTGTAGAAAAAAGAAAACGTGCCAATGATCCCGCACATGAAATACAAGATCACAGGTCTGTGATAAACACAGATTGGTCACGTCAGCTTAAGATGTTCATAACATTCTGTAATTCAATTTCGTGCTGCTTCCCTAGTACACAATATGCCCACAGCGGTGCCCACAGCGGTACCCACAGCGGTACCCACAGCGGTACCCACAGCGGTACCCACAGCGGTACCCAC
>Ga0224511_10000636_pt1 | contig 17773 bp, 19 predicted proteins | sample SF_May12_sed_USG_2_FD_169988 | JGI IMG/M metagenome (GOLD analysis project Ga0224511, IMG submission 169988) | Sediment microbial communities from San Francisco Bay, California, United States - SF_May12_sed_USGS_8_1 | ecosystem: Environmental > Aquatic > Marine > Sediment | place: USA...
ATTTTAATAAGCGGATTGATACTTCTTCTTATAACCCCGTACGATAAAATCGATACCCAGTTGCAGAATAGCGTCCCAGGCCAACAAGATCTCGGTAGCGGCTGTTGGGTCACACTCCCTGACGGTCTCCATCAAGCATCGTTTCCACAACTGATACAGCTCAGGGCGAATATTCAGTTGACTGGAAGAATGGGTTTCTCTGACCCGCTCGAGCACGTTCACGGCGATTCGGTTTCCTTTAGGAAACATAACCAGCATATTGATTGCGTGACCCAGTATCTGTTTCTGTTTCGCGTAATCAGTATTACTAAATCTGGGTTTAATCTCCGGACTGCTGGCCAGAAACCTGTCATAAAACTTATCAATAAAGTGCGGATCCTGGAGGCATTTTCCATAGCTGACGCGCACTTTATCGATAATATCCTTGTCCATTTAACTTTTCCTTGCTAACCCATTACGCAGTCTTCCGCGCCTCATAACCGCTAACGATATAATCAATTCCAATTTGCAGGACCTCATTCCAGGCAATCACGGTATCATTGTCTATTAATGTGTCACATTCTTTTATTGTCTGGATCAAAGAATTTTTCCAAAAACGGTAAAGATCTAGCCGGATGTCCATATTGTTTGAATTGTGACTATCACGAATACGGTTTACGACTGTTTCGGCAATCTTATTGCCCTTGGTAAACATAATCATCATATTCAAGCCATGGCTCAGTAACTGTTTTTGCTTTCCAAAATCTGTATTCTGAAACCTGACCTTTATCTCCGGATTACTATTGAGAAAGCGTTCATAGAATTTGTCCATGAAACGGTTGTTCTGTAAACAACGCCCGTAACTCGCTCTTACTTTATCGATTTGTTCCGTTTTCATGTCTGCGCAACCCCACTGATAATCTTTTAACAAAGTCTCTCTGTTCAAATCTGCATTAGTTTCTTTTTAAAACTGGGCTGCCTTCATATAATGGATGTTTTCCGCGTCGCTAGGATCGTAGCCCGCTTTGCTTATTTTTTTAGCATATCCTTTCCCATGCAGTGCCTCTATGCCCCCTTTTGAACCATCATAATTACTGGTCTTGAAGAACGATACCAGTCGCACCAGATTCTCTGTCTGCTCTTCCATGGCCTTGCTTGCTGCCGCGGTCTCTTCTACCTGGGCGGTATTGCGCTGAGTCATGTCTTCGATATGACTCATGGCGGAACTCACCTGCTCAATGCCGGCAGTCTGCTCCTCACTGGCTGCGGCAATTTCTGAAACAAGCTCTGAAACCTTTTTGATTTCTCCGACCAGGCTTATTAATGTATCGCCGGACTTATTAACAAGCTCTGAACCGTTGTCCACTTTCTCCACGCTGTCTTCAATGAGAAGTTTAATTTCCTTGGCGGACTCGGCGGAGCGTTGCGCCAAGGTGCGAACCTCGGCCGCCACCACCGCAAAACCCCTGCCCTGCTCACCCGCCCGCGCCGCTTCTACCGCCGCGTTTAGCGCCAGCAGATTGGTCTGAAAGGCAATTTCATCAATAACACGAATAATCTCGTAGACTTTGGTGCTGGAGTTTTGTATAGCCTCCATGGCGGAAACAGCGCTTTTAACAATCCTGCCTCCGTCCACCGCCTGCTTGCTGGCGCTGTTGGCAACATCCCGCGCCGCCACCGAATTTTCTGAATTCTGCTTAACAATGGAAGTCATTTCTTCCATCGAAGCGGCGGTCTCTTCCAGATTAGCTGCCTGCTCTTCCGTCTGATGTGACATATTGGAATTACCATGAGCAATCTCGACCGAGGCGGCTCGCAAGGCATCAATATTATTCAAGGCCTCGCCCATTATCCGATCCAGGCGTTCTACAAAGGCATTAAACCATTTCACGAGTTCTCCGATTTCATCGTCGCCTCTGGCCACCAGGCGTTGGGTCAAATCACCATCGCCGCTATCCATCTCCTTCAGTTTTTCCACTACATGATTAATGCTTGAAGAGATAGAGACTGTCACTACCACGGAGAAGCCCCCGACAATTACCGCTACCGCTATACCGAGCAGCAACCCGATGGAAGCGGCGACTTGTGAGGCCCTGTTGGAATCCTCCAGGGCAGCAGTGAATTTTCTGTAATTGTCACCTCGGAATTCCTTCATACCGGTCTCGAATTCGATTAGTGATGCACTCATGCGGTCCACGGCTGCAGCCATGGACTCCGCCTCGATAGTGCCCTCGACCATGCCGCGAGTGAGACCGGTCGCGTGAGTAAAGTATTTATTGAACATCTCGTGCAAATGATGGGCATGTTCTTTTAGAGAGGCATCCAGCTCGCCTATGGCCTCCAGATTGGTGACCATAGCCTGACTATGCTTGTCAGCATCCTCCAACATATCCAGCTCGCCGGAATTAACGGCGGCATTCAGCGCCTCCTTGATCTTGTCCAGACGCACCAGATTGGCATCAGTGCGCTCCAGGACCGGATAGTACACATCGCTGGCTAACTTCAAGCGATCGGCATTATCTAGGGTAACGCTGTAACTGAAACCCATGTAAGCCGCAAACCCGACACCGGCCAGCGACACAAGCAAGAGAATTTTGTACTTAATTTTTAAGTTATGTAACCAGCGCATTGCAGTACCTCTCTAAATCCTGAGACTGGTCTTGGTTGGGTTTCTGAAACCCGGCAGACCATCCTCAATTGATCAAGTTATTACAATCACACCCCCGTAATCGCTCTAACCCCTTGGATCCTGTTTGATGCCAGCCATATCGGTAACATCGTAACCATCGAATTAATCGGTTATTTATTTAGAATAGACCAGAATATGATATATGCCAGAATTTTTTTATGGTTTCCTGACTATTTGTGTAGGTTATTCATTGTTTTTGATTCACCCTCTTATTTAATCTACGGCTTTATCACAGACGTATGGCGCGGAACCAGTTGTTCGTTGAAAAGGGCCCCGTGCACCCACCAAAAAAAGGGCGCCATAAGCGCCCTTTTTTCCTTTATCGAGGAATTGGCTAGTTGACCGTGTACACCACTTTGACTGAGGCATCCACTTGGCTGCTATCCATATAACCGATGGAGTTCGTATATTTATTGACCATTTGTTTCGCTTCGGCACTGGTTTCCACTATCTTGGGCGGCACGCCCTTACCGGAGAAAATTTTCTGAGACCAGTAGGCCTTGAACTGGCTTTCACTTTTGCCGATCACTTTTTCAATAAACTGATTACGAATGCTGGAGCCGTCAGGCATATCCAGGCCCTTGATATTTTTATTCTTACCCAAAAAAACATCTTTAACCTGTTCCTGAGTCAGCTTGGGAATATCGCTACCCGAACCGGCCACGACCACCATTCCCGCCATTACCTGACCACTGATAATCATCAGGGCAGCGCCACACACTAAAGCTTTAAGTTTCATAAATTCACCTCTCCCCTTGGATTAAAACAAGACATCCACGGCTACGCCGTAGAGTTTGACGGTGTCATCCGCCGGTGCACTCAGGAAAGCGCCTGTGGTGTTAGCGCCACCCTCCACCTTGATGGTGCTGGCCTGGACCTTGAAATCCAGGGTATCGGAATAGTCATATCGCAATCCCAGTGTCGTGGTTTTTTCCTGCAGGCGCTGGCCCCGATTGCCAACCCCGCTGGAAACGCTCACTTTCCAAACCGGTACTGCCAGGTCTCGCAACAGCAGCAAACGCGACGGCACCATAGTGATGCAAAAATGTCCTGGTGCGATTTCAGGCTCTTTACTAGTTCCAACCCATCGTGACCACCCGTTCCAATGAAGTGTTGCCAGCCTTCCGAAGGTTGCCATAAAACTCAAGTCCATGACGTCCCCGACCAAAGCGTGAACTTGCTATACTTCTAGTGTGTGGCAACGGTCGACCTGTTACCCAGGTTGTGGGAGGCATACCATGTTAATGAGGGGTCCCATCTGTTTTGAGGCGCGCACGGTTGAGATTGCCGGTAAATCGGTGATCTTGCTGGAGCACGGGTATTTATTTGATCGGGAAGAATGGAGTCCAGCGGTCGTCGAATTTCTGGCGAAGGTGGATGGTGTCACCCTTACCGAGTGGCACTGGTGGCTGATTGGGTATCTGCGCAGTTACTATCACGAATACCGGATCGTCCCGGCCCGCTCTATCCTGTGCAGAGCCCTGGAAGGTACCCGGGACCAAGGTAACCCGTATGTCTTAGAAGAGCTGTTTCCCGACGAGACGCTGCTGCCGATCTACAGCGGCATGCCTTACCCTGCCTCCATGGATACCGATGGCCGGATACCGCGTTACCGGGGGATTGGGCGGAAAGTCGAGAATCCGTACAGTCTCTCTCGATAGAGGTCTTCCACCCGGCGGGAGGGTCCCTAATGACACCCAACAGCCTACACGTTTTCGATCATTCATGTTGAAAACGGGGCGCTGCCTATTTTTACGAAAGAGATAGATTTTCCCGATGTAGGTTTAAGATTCAACCGTATCTTTTATTTAATACCAGTGATCCGTCGTATTAATCCATTCCCGATCTTAATCAAGCTCACCGCGAGAGATTAGTTTCAAATCTATTTCTGGTTCTTCATAATGTATCAAGCCGTATGAAGGAAACTCTATAACCACTCCTTTTCCTAAATAGCTCCATTTTTCTTTAGGATGATTCTGGCTATATTCGCCACCGTCAATACTACAGACAACTATACCGCCTTTGTCATTGCCCAATTGGACCCTATCACCTTTTTTCACCTCTTTTCCATCTGAATATTTCATGCCCGATCACCTACGAATTATCGAATGGTTCTACAGGGATTGCTCCTATAGGGAGGTCTTCTGGTCCAACAGCACCAGCCGGCTGCCAGAAACAATCGCATTCGCCAATTGGATTTCCTTTCGGAATCTGATTGGCTCTTAAAATATTATGGTGCGGTCCATCAATACCGTGCTGCGGGGTACTAGGAATATCCAATGGACGATAACCTATAGTCCCGACGGGAACTATCTTACCACTTATTGTCTTACACGGTGGGCATCCCTCATCCTCACACTGCTTAGGCTTTGTATCCGTACCACTATCCGTCCCACTATCTGTACCGTTGATGGGTGGCAAGGTAAATATCGGTGCGATAGGCCCCAGCCGCCCTGCTGGCGCACCCAAACCACCACCCACTCCACCACCACTTCCGCAGCCTGGCGAAATCCCTGGGCGCGTTCCAATACCGGGACAACCTAACAGCAATCCTTCTGGATCAATAGATGCTATCGGATTCCCCCCAACATACGCATAGGTGTTAAGCCCTCCCGCCAACCCAATCGGATCACTGGTCAAGTATCTCCCGACCTTCGGATCATAGTACCGGTTCCAGTTGTAAACTGTCCGAGGTTACACAGAGGGAGAGGAAACAGGAAGAAGATAGTCTGAATCAACGAGTTGGAGCGAGCTATTCAAAGTCACACCATGAAAGGAATAAATTTTCCTAGTGCGATTTTACAGATCAATCGAGTTTTACCCCGTTTATTCTATGATCTCGTTTTCACTTTTGATGTGGAAGCTTACATAGTCATCCACCAACAACATAGCTGACCACCATACAGTTTTCTTCGCATACCCTTCCTCCGATGGTGTAGCGCTTAGCGCTTCTACAAGAAACGCTTTCTCTTGCTCATTCCAGCGGAGATGAATGCCGACAAACTCCTTGTCGCCGATTTCCGCCGTACAACAAAAACGACCATTTTCCGCTATCAACATCCGTAGCTCATTTCTACGCCTTACAGATGGCTGTACTTGCTTTGTTCTCTGTGGTATCCCTTCGGCGAAATTCTCTTCGCGCACCCTAAACTCCACAACTGAACTAGATTCAATAGTCATATCAGTCCATACGAGACCATGGTTTTCTGATGAAAGTCCTCGAACGTTTAAACCGATTGGCCCATCTCTGCCGCCGCTTAACTCCGCAGACAGCGCAACCGCGTTTTTACCACCAGCTGAAGCTACTCTCGCTTTATTAACATATATATCTAAACACAGCATCAGCTTCCCCCTAAACATCAAATCTGTACGTAATAGGTGGGAATCCCTTTGGCACACAGTCCCTATTATACTTATCAGCTGCGCGGTTCCAACGTCGCTTTGTCAAATCGTCGATTGGATATTTTGTCATATTGTTTTCAATCCTAATGTGCTCCAGCACTAAGCTGTTACGACGAAGCTCACAGCCGTTATCATCATCCTCATCCTCACACTGCTTAGGTTTTGTATCTGTCCCATTATCCGTCCCACTATCTGTACCGTTGATGGGGGGCAAGGTAAATATCGGTGCTATCGGCCCCAAAGGAGGGAGTCTTACTGCTGGCGCACCCAAACCACCACCCACTCCACCACCACTTCCACAGCCTGGCGAAATCCCTGGGCGCGTTCCTATACCGGGACAACCTAACAGCAACCCCTCTGGATCAATATATACTAACGGATTCCCTTCCACATACCCATACGTATTCAACCCACCCGCTAGTCCTATCGGATCACTGGTAATGTATCTCCCTACCTTCGGATCATAATACCGGTTCCAGTTGTAAACTGTTTGGGACCAAGCGAATCTGGAGCTCATCCGAAAGTTATTATATATTTCATCCGGTTAGCATAGAAAGACACATATCGATACTGGTTCCGAAAAATATTTCCTAGTGCAATTGGGCATATTACCCACTTCGCTGTACAGGTGTATCGATTTGGCATAGCTAAGTCTTATGCAGCATTTCGACTTTGCTTTTGAACTGAACTTCTAATCCTGCTTTAACCTGTTCATAGATAGGAAGCTCTGTGCCAGGCGTATCCAACGTAACAACAAGCGCATAAGGAACTTCTAGATTCTTTGCATTTGCCTGCGCCCTGCAGTTAACCACTATTTCCATTTTTGCTCCCTTAGCAAACACGGTGGCTTGATGCCCTGTTAGTACTTCATGCTGCACTGTCCCATTCATCACCATCTGCCAATCCAACTCCCTTGAAAGCCTGCCTATTTTTGAAATTTTTTCCTCTTCTTCTGACAGGTCGCCCGTGGCAGGCCGATAATACAAAAATGCTTCTCGATATGCTGAACTACTTGGATTGATAGTCGAGAACCAAGCTAGGGTAATAATCAGTCGTCGCTCGACAGTTTGCGCATTCAGCGAATCCGGAAGCGTAAATCTGTATGCGTGGGACTCATCTTGTCTGATATTTCCGCACTGAATTATTGTAGCCTGATTGTCCCGGCAACCATGGATTCTTTCTTCATCGACATTGCCAAAGCCAAGATATTTGGCAGTGATGGAATTAAATATTCGCGAATTCTTGTCATTTTTTAGGAGATTTTCTAGAAAGGCTATATTCACTGATTGCGATGCCCCGTGACATATCAACGCCTTCAACAAGACACTTTCATATTCTTTCGGCAATTCTTCACCGTGTGAAGATGAATAAATATCCTGAATTGTTTCGTAAAGAAAACACAGCCTTCTTGAAGCCAGTGCAGCAGAATTGCTCGTACCAAATGTATAGGCAAACGAATTTAACGCACCAATGGTTCCAGGACTGGCAACTTTCTGTCCAGGCGGAGTATTGAAGGTAAGGATTTCCAATACAGCGGGATCTCCGTCTAGTACGCTTTTCAATCGGTATGTTGCCCGACCCCCTGGTAGTAATACTTCAGGCTTTACCGATCTCTTCTTGCCCCAGGTAACGGGATTGATCGTGCTCGGCAGACTACGATTCAGATAGGGATTTATGTGGCCGAGGAAATTATCATCATCGTGCCCATCACTATGGTAGGCGGCGACAGTTAACGCGTTGATAGACTCGGCTGGAGAAAGCAGACGTCGTGTATGAAGGTATTGAGAAATGCCTTCTAAAATACGTTTCTCTTTTTCCTCCGACGAAAGGTCGCTGAATTCCTTGTTGGTGATCCCAAGTTCAATATCGTCTAAATGATTTCCTGCACTAATGACAAAAAGTACGCCATATTTCGTCGATAGATAGTCGATTAACTTTGCCCACGGACTCATCATTTGATCGAAAAGCCTGTTCGGATCCGCGACCGATAAGTTGATTACCTTAACGCTGGGTGCGACCGGTGGTTCCTGTCCATCGCCTTCAAATATTCTTCTAACAGATCGGTGTACAAGATCTAGAGGTAACTCTCCTTCAGGGACTCGCTCGCGCCTCTTTCCATAAAAATCCTCAGGACCGGGTTTTAGAATTGGGCGACAGTACAGTTTGTTCTGGATTGGCAGCTCATCATCATTCATATCCCCTCGGATGATCAGAGATGCCATGCTAGTACCATGCTGCTGATCCGATGGACTATAATCGTCTGACCAACCATCCGGATCATCCACGATCAAATAGTCCGATATCCACTCGTGATTTTCCAATGGGAGACCATCCAGCAAGGCGACAACGGGAAACTCAATTACGCTTTCTATTCCTTTACTAGGTATTTCTCGAGCCTGATGTTCGGATTGGTCATTCTCCACCGTGAATATCGGTGCCATACACTGCCCAGACGGCCTGAAAAACATCACATCGTCGCACCTAAGTAATTCAATCTCTTTTTTATTATCGCTGAGAAGATCACCAATAGATGCAATAGGGATATCTGCAAGTATCGAGTGGTAATTGATTTCATGAATTACACTCGTTTTAATTATTCTGCCACCAAGCACATTGAGAAGTGTCGCTAACCTCTCTTCCTTACTCGTTCTTAATTCAGTATATTTCCGGTACCACAACTCAATCTCAACTGGTGCGCTGTCCTGTCCTTCTTTGACTCGTCGGCTCCAGTCTTCAATAATTCCGGTTTCTCTAAGCCTATCTTCAGTATCCCAGTAACGGATTGTTTTCAGGTGTTCAAACAGATTCCTCAGTGGCGCCAAGCCACGAGGAAACTTGTAGCTCCTTTGTTTTACATAGGAATTCCAGTAAGTCAGTAATTTATTCAGCGCCTCTTGATTCGCGTTTGTTAAATATACATACCCTTTTAACTTATCCGCCGCCTTGCTACCCGTCTTGTCGACGATATAAAAATCATCGTCAGGATCGACATCACCGAATATTGCTTCTTGAATAAATTCAAGTCCGGGAATCTTTCTAGCAACTCTGTAGAATCCATCTACTGAGCCAACAGTCTCTAATACCAGTGTACGCTCCGGTGAAAAACCGGCGGGATCTTCGCTGAGAATCCCATTTTTGAAGCCGTTGGCTATCAGCTGAAAACTGGAATTTAATCTTATGCCTTGCCGGGCTCGGCCGGGCATTTTTGTTTCTTGACGAAAAGGTTTAACTTTCTTTCTTGCTAAAACATCTGGTTTGGGAAATATGAGGATCGGTTTCAAAAGATATCTTCTCCAGAATCATTCCATGATAGGGAAGATAGAAATTATCTTACCCCTTTTGAATACACTTTATTCTACTGCTAATAATGTTCTTTATTTTTGCTTGCGGTAGGCCAAGCACATAGCGACGCTGAACATCGAGGGCAAAATCTTCTATCTCACCAAAACTCAATCCTTTCAGTTTCTCTGACAAGGTCTTGTTAGTTATACCAAAGTCATGACCTACTTTGTTCTGAAAACTGCTCAACCATTCTTCCACCAAGCTGCGAGTTGGTTTAGGTAAATTTATTTTTGTATCAAAACGACGCCATGCAGCGTTGTCGAGCATTTCAGGATGATTGGTTGCGGCAATCACCGTAACATGACTTGGCATCAGATCGATTTGCATCAAAAGCGCATTTACCACGCGCTTAATTTCACCGACTTCGTTTGGATCGGCTCGTTCCTTGCCTAGAGCATCGAACTCATCAAAAAAGAGGGCACAGCGCTGCGACTTAACCTGATCCAGCATTCGGTCAAGCTGCTTTGCCGTTTCCCCGAGATAGCTTCCGATAATGCCTTCATATTTAACAACATATAAAGGAACCATTAGCGCGTTAGCGAAGGCCTCCGCTAGACTGGTTTTTCCGTTTCCTGGAGGTCCTGAAAGAAGTATCCGATGACGTGGTTCTAAATTATGCGATCTCAGCAGATCTCTGCGATGATGTTCCTCTATAATTTCATCACAAGTCGCACGCACATTTTTAGGCAGTATAAGGTCTTCCAGCTTCTTTTTCGGATGAACAATGTAATAGGAGTTGCGTAACCCAGGATCAGTCGACTCTGATATCTGGCCAGAAGCCTTTTGAGTAATCGATGTTTTTAGAAGTTCCGTTAAACGCTCGGCTAGAGCAAAATGCTTCATCGACCGCTCTTCTGCGGCAATCGCCTCAACGGTCTTACGGAACAGCTTTTCGTCTCCTTCGATACCATTCCGCACCAAATTGATAATCAGGTCTGCTCTAGCCATTTTCGATGCCTTGAATCCTTTTATAAATACTAGTATGCAATCCTTGATTTGATAGGTATTGCACTACCAATTTCTCATAAATTATGCATAATATGCATTATTTATTCAACCCGAATTGAAACCAACCCTAGCGCCAATAATCACTATGTCTATAGACACACCGAACATTATACGTCGGGCACGATCGAAATTATCCCTTAACCAGAAGGATTTCGCAAGCCATTTAGGTAAAACTCAGGGCGTAATTTCTCGCTACGAAAACGGTCAGGTAAAACCGCCTACCGATGTAGTTATGCATTGTATGCATATTTTGAATGAAGACCCGCTTTCAGCGGATATTGAGACAGTCGTAGCAAAAGTGCGTTTGCTGGACCATGAGCAGCACAATGGAATTAGGAAGGCACTTAATCTATTGCTCGACCTCTATATTGAAAAACCTAGCTCGTAAGCCAGAGTCCCTAAAGTAAACTTACGTCGCCGGATGCGTCGCCGCATGCACCGCTTTCAGCTTCTTGATAGAGACTCGGGTATATATCTCGGTAGTATTTAAATTGGCGTGGCCCAGCATCATCTGGATGTATCGAATATCGGCCCCGTTTTCCAGCATATGGGTGGCCATCGCATGCCGGAATAAATGGCAGGCCCCGGGTTTGTCGATACCGACCGCATCCAGGTATTTCTTAATTAAATCGGTAATGCGGTTTTTCACAAACGGCTCTCCGTAGTCCGTCAGAAATAGAAAGCCAGGGTCGTCCCCGACCATCAGGCTCGGCCTCACTTCGTTCAGGTACTTGCGGATCCAGGCGCAGGCCCGGTCCCCGACTGGGATTACCCGGTCCCGCTGGCCTTTACCTTCAAACACTACCAGCGTACCCCGAACGAGATCGATGTCGTGCAGCTTGATGGCGGCCAGTTCTTTGCGTCGTATTCCGGTTGAATAAAACGTCTCAATCATGGCTCGGTCACGGATTCCAATGTCGCCATAGACCTGGGTGTGCTGAAGTATTGATTCGATCTCTTCGTACGTCAGGATGTACTTCGGCAGGTGTTTCGGCACCTTAGGCAATTCAAACTCCGAAGCCGGGTTAAACAGGATGTGGTTTTCCTTCGCAAGCCATTTAAAAAATGCCTTGAGTGGTGCCAGGTGACTATGCTGTGTGCTGAAACTGAGCGGTTCACCATCGGGCTTACGATAGTAATAGAGATATTTGCGATAGCGTTCCAGTACGGCGCTGGTGATGTCGTGCGGTCGATCCAAGCCACGTGGATCACACCAGCGAATAAATTTGCAAATCGAGTACTCGCGCTTGCGACGGGTGTCGCTGCTGTAGTTCATTGCCGCTGACCACTCGAGGAATTGTTTCAGATACGGCGTGATGCCACTGTGGGCGACTGGTTCGATTTGATTGCTGAAAGTCATGTCGCGGCACCCTCGCTACGACGGTTCGTTACGGTATGATTCTCGTTCTTTTGAGCTGGATAGGCGTTTGGCTCTTTCAAGATATCTAAACACGGTTCCAGCCTACCCAGCCGGGGAAAACTTGCTGTGGGACGTGGTGAACCAGGCACCGCACTTACCCCGTCAATGGGCCGATTTAAACCCGACACCTTGGCATTCTGCCCCGAACACTTTTCATCGCAGCGGTGGGTTTTTAGCGTATCGATGTCGGTCAATCCCATCAGGAACGGCTGCCCATCTTGGCCCTCGCTACGATAGAGCAATTCGTACACGCGTCGTTGACCGCGGCCACCGCGGTGGATGAGCAGATATTCCTGTCGCTCCAGGCGCTGCAGGTGTACGGTCAGCTGAGTGTGACCCCAGCCGGTATGCTCACGGATCTCACGCCTGCCGAAGCGATACCGATTGCGAGGCAAGTCCAACACCTCGCATTGGTCGCTGACCATTTCATCAATTAACATTAGCAGCCTCCGAGTCTGTGGCGGCAAATCGTCGAGTGAGCGGCCAAGTACGTCGTGGGCAATGCGGTTGGCCAATTCAATGTCGTCGACGGTGACCTCAATGTATTCGATTGGCTTGCCTTTGAAATACGTCTTGTGAATCTCCCGCTGGTACTGATGCAACAAAGCAATGCTGCGGATCAGGGTCAGGTATTTCTTGTGATCGCGCCGCGTACGGGTCTTGTCATCCAGAAAGGTCAGTTGCTCGGCAAAAGGATTGACCACTTTCAGAGGTCGCAACAATCGTTGCGCGTTGCGATGTACTCGCAAAACGGCATCGCGCGCCTGGGCGGCCAACATGCCGTCGAGCGTTTCCTCAAAGCGCTGGTAGTCGTGGATCGCCCGGGTCTGTTTGCGGTCTTCGTCGACCGTTAACACCAGACACCGATTCAACAACTCCTCATCGATATCAATTGCCGTGGTGGTGCTAAAGATCATCACCGGCCCTTCGACATTGTACTCGTGCGTGACGTGCCGACCGCTGTGCGGGTCCTTACCGGTCGAGGCGATGGTCAATCGGCCGTCACTTTGTAGCAACTTCAGCGCATAGGCTGCCTTAGCCGCACCTTCTTCTTCATTAATGGCCAGAATCTTGTGTTTTAGATCCAAGTTACCCATGTAAAACAGGGATTGTCCGGTCATGGCCGAGTATTGCGCCCGGTCCTCCTCCGGAATGAACGACAACACCGCGTCCATCAGCGCGCTCTTGCCCGCAGCACTGGTGCTTTGCACCATGACCGCGAGAGGCTTTTCCAGCTTACGAGACAGGGCCGCCAGGTAACCGACGAGCTTGTTGGTGTTCTCGCCAACAACACCACAAGTCTGGTAGTCCTCCAGGATCCGGTCAATCAACCGCGGCGATTGCAGTAAGGCCATGGCCTCCTTCTCATCTTTCTCGGACAACTCGACTTTCTTAGGTGCAGGCATCAAGGTTTGCTGAATGTGCTGATCCTGCAGTACCTCGAGTTTTAATAAGACTTTCCCGAGGTCGCGCTTGAGGATACCGAGGTCAACATTGAGTTCGGAAGCCGCTAGCTGAATAAATGCACCGCGGTGCTTGGCGCTGTATAAATCGAAGGTATCAATGTGTATCGACGTTCCTCGATTGACCAACAGGTTCACGCGCAGGGTTTCATAGCTTAAGTTTTTCTCGAGCCCGCGAACGCGGTAACGGCGATCATCCATCGACATCACGATCTCGTTTTCCTTGATCTCGGTAGAAGGTTCAACCGGCAGCGGCGGAATGATCTCTGCCGGCAATGGCATTGCTTCCGGCATCACGGATTCATCGGCCACTTTGGATTCTGTTTCCGCCTCATGACTCGGACTCGCTACTGGAGCCGCGTCAGTGTGTTCGGTCCTAACCCCCCTCCGTGTCGACATCAAGGCCTGTACCCGTCTCGCGCAGCGGCGCGTTGCCCTTGCCCAACCAGGCCGCTTGGCGAATCAGTCGACCGAGGTGTTTGTGCGGCGGTTTGGCCTGGACGGCAAAGGCGTTGGCATCCAGGCCACGCGGGAACTCGATTCGATAGGCGTCGATACCCCGCGCAACCAAATGCTCGGCAAGCTGCCTGGCCTCGGTATCCGCCTCAGGCGTGGCGGTAAAGGCAATGGATACCCGTTTCACACCATACTGCACGTACGTGGAGACATGGGTCTCATCGATGGCGTTGAATCCATAACCACCGGTGACGTTACGGTACCCCGCGCACCAGAAGGTCAGCGCATCGATCAGGGATTGGCAGACAATCAACTCATCGCTCGTCTTGATCGCCTCGAGATTGAATAGTCCCGTCGGCGGATGCGGCAACTGACAATGCAGCGATGTACCGGGTCGGAGCTTACCGGCAATTTTGCGGCCATAGACGTGCTCGATCCTGCCCTGGTTTACGGTCGGGATCACTAGCGATCCGCGAAAATGCTCATGACCGTTCGAGCGCAAGATACCGATGCGCTGCAACCGCCCGCGCATGGCTGCGCCCGCCTTACGGTTCTTCGCTGGCAGCCGGTAACCCAAGGTCCGGTTACTGAACCCGAGCTTAAAATGCGCGATACAATCCGGATGATCCAGACGGCGCTCCCGCAGGTACGCCAGGGCCGCCGGCGATTGCTTTAGGGTCTCGTGGTAATACCCAATCACCTGCTGAAGCACGGTCTGGTCGTCATCGCCGAGCGCAAACGGTGCGGTCAGAGATCGTACGGTCGTCGCGCCGCCGCCCTCGACCGGCCGCATCGCCGATAACGGTGCCTCGCTGCACAACAACTCCTGGGCATGCGTCATCGACACATGCTTGATCCGCGCTACCCAGTCAACGAGCGAGCCACCGATCTGGCACTCGCCGTCGCACTGCCAGTGATTCTTTTCAGGATCGACCAACAGTGAACGACCGGTATCCTCGTGAAAGGGGCATGCTCCCGTCCAGGCGGTACCGTCGCGGCGAAGCTCCACGCCAGCGGCCTCGACCCACTGCAACAACGAATGCTTCGTGTCCATGGTCTACTCCTTACCCGTGGGCTCCAGCGGCAAATCGAGATTCTTGCGCAGCGAATCACCGCGCAATTCAATCCGATGCGCCCGGTGTACCAGGCGATCGAGAATGGCATCGGCCACCGTCGGATCACCGATGTATTCGTGCCACTGATCGACGGGTAACTGCGAAGTGATCAGGATTGAACCGCCGCCAATGCGATCGTCAATCAACTCCAGCAACTCATGTCGTCCACGATTGGTCATTGGCGCCAAGGCCCAGTCATCGAGGATCAGTAGATCGACTCTCGCGAGCTTGTTACGCAGCTTGATAATGCTGCCGTCACCAACGGCGATCTCAAGGTCTTCGAGTAGCCGGGACAGTCGTGTGTAAATCACGGAAAAGCCCTTGCGTGTTGCTTGCTGACCGAAGGCGCAGCCGAGCCAAGTCTTGCCAACGCCGGTCGGCCCGGTGATGATGGCGTTGAGGTGGCGCTCGATCCAGTCGCAGGTGGCCAAGTTGGCCGCTACCTGGCGATCAAGGCCGCGCTTGGCCCGGAAATCGATGTCCTCAGGGCAGGCTGAGACCTTGAGCTTGGCAGCACGGTATAGGCGTTGTTGTTTCTTGTTATTCCGTTCATACACCTGGGCCTCGACACACAGTCCAAAGCGTTCCTCAAAACCAAGCTCCTGCAGTGAGGCATTACCGCGTTGTTCTTCCAGCGCCCTGGCCATGCCGTTGAGTTTCAGTGCTCGCAAGTTATCAATCGTTTGTTGTATCAACATGGTTTACCTCCCGTTCGAGTAATAGGCGGGGCCGCGCACGTTGTCGTGCAGCGGCAGATTGACCTGGATTGGGATCGGGTTCTCATCCGCGTCGGTCAGACCCCGCTGCAAAATCGAGCGAATGCTTTTAACGGTCAGCGAACCGATGCGCTGTGCTCGTTTACAGGCCGCTTCAAACTGATCGTGCCCGTAGTCCTTGGCGAGCTTTTTCAACGATACGCATGGGCCAATGCCGAGCATCTCGTAGGGTCGACTATCGAACTGGTGCTGCACCGCTGCCACTGACGCCTCGCCAATCGGCTTGGCCCATTCGAGCAATGTCTCGGCCGATAATTCAGCATAGTGGCGGTGTGCCTGAGGCTGATGATCTTTAGTCGTGGTATGCCCGCCAATTTCGCGGCTTCGCACATGCGTAGCAATGCGCCGACCACGACAGAACAGTTCTACGGTCGTACCCGTTACCCGCGCCTCAACCTGCTCACCGACGAGCTCATGCGGTACCGAGTAATGATGATTGTGGGCACAGAAATGATAATCGGGCCCGATTTTACGTGTTGATGTCCATTCGGCATACTCGAACATTTGTCCCGGTAACGGCTGCAAGAGCGGTTTGTCGAGCTGCTCAAATCGAACATGCCGGTTGTCGGGCAGACGCTTGAATGGCCGTTCATTGAGCTCGCGCAACAACCCGCTGATCACAGCGTTGATCTCTTCGATACTGAAAAACTTTCGATGCCGCAATCGAGCAGTGACCCACCTGGACACCAACAGCACGCCACCTTCAGCCTTGGACTTGTCCTTTGGCTTTCGAACCCGGGCCGGGACGATGATGATCCTGTAGTGCTTGCTCTGCTCAAGATAGGTCCGATTAAATACTGGCTCGTTCCCTGGGCATATCACCGCAGCCTTTAGGTTGTCAGGAACCACGACCTGAGGGACCCCACCGAAAAAGCGGTACATACGATTGTGAGCATCAATCCAGTCCGGCGTGGATTGCGAACGCACCGCATAGGCAAACGTGTAGTTAGATGCCCCGAGTACACCGACGAATATTTGAGCACGTAGCTCCTCGCCAGTTTCCAGGTTTATATAGGGGATAGTGCTGCCGGCAAAATCGACGAAGACGCATTCTCCCGCGCGATGCGTCTGGCGCATGGTAACGTCGAGCTTTCTGACGAACTGACGATAGTAATGTGTGAACTGGGAATAGGAATAGGTGTTGTCCGGAAAGGATAACCGGTATTCCTCCCAAAGCAATTGCAACGTTACATGAGGTAATTGTAATTCGCGATGGACGCTGGCCCAATCCGGTACATGCTTGGTTTCAATGCGAAAACGTTTTGTTTTTAAGAGAAACTCGATCGCCGTATCGTCGAGATCATTGACTGCAGTCCAGGATAAATTCGTTTTTTCAATGATCAGTCGATAGCGACGTACGGTATTGGTAGAAACCCCAATCAGTTTCGCAATCTCCCCATTGGTTCGATGGGTTGTCATGATCAATCGAAGACATTCTCGATGTTTGTTCATTTTGTCACCTCGCCCCAGACAAAGGGCTGCCAGGGTTCGTACAGAACCGTTGTCAAATTCAAAGCACAAGGGTAAGCGTCACCACAGCGGAACGTTATCCGCCGTAAAGGCTTGACAAGAGGGACGATTGGGACGACACTGCAGACATCGACAGCACATCGATATTCTACAGAATCAGGCCTGAGAGTGACCGCTCTCGGGCCTTTTTCGTTCCGGGCCTCGTGTTTGGTTTAGTTGCTACCGGTACTACTTGGTTACGCTAGTTCAAATAACTACCTCCCTTAGTTTGTTTCCAGATCTTTCTGTAACTCTTCATGGCTTTCCGGGTCGCACTGCTCGGCCAGCCACCGGGCCACGTCGATGGCAAGCGCAAACCGTCCCCGGCGATTCTCGAGCTTAAACAACGGTACCGGGATATTGCCTCGCATCGCCGCCTGGCGCAGTGCGTTCATGCTCGGGTAGCCGAGTGCCCGTCGAAGAGAATCCCCCGTTAGTACCGGCCCAAACTGCTCCAGGAGACTCGATTCGAGCCGCCTGGCGAGCTGGTTTTCGGTGCTGCGTTTTTTGATTCTAGCCATATCCTGTCGTGACCATTCGTTTCGCCCGATTCTAGAAAAACTTTTCAAATACAGCTAGATAGCACACAATTAGAATTTCGTTACACTACGTAA
>Ga0224511_10000637_pt1 | contig 17755 bp, 12 predicted proteins | sample SF_May12_sed_USG_2_FD_169988 | JGI IMG/M metagenome (GOLD analysis project Ga0224511, IMG submission 169988) | Sediment microbial communities from San Francisco Bay, California, United States - SF_May12_sed_USGS_8_1 | ecosystem: Environmental > Aquatic > Marine > Sediment | place: USA...
CACCAGTTACACTTAGCATGGAGCATCACAAGAGGGTCAGTATCAATGCGCCACTCATAGTGGGGCATGGTTTGGTTTTGAGATAGGGTTATTTTGAGCTAGGATTGGTGCGAGTTCATGTGCACAATGGGAGCCCGTCATGACCGGGATTTGAACCAAGGTTCTAACGGTTGCCAGCCATGCGCTCTACCACTGAGCTACCCCACTATCCCGGGTATTGCCACGCTAGCAGTTACAGGTATTGGCGGTCTCTCTTTAGAAGCGTGTCTTTTTGTCTGTTGCTATCCCATTGTGATCACTTACCTATACATAACCGCGAGCTCGAATCTACTTTAAAACCCTGGTCGCAGGCTGAACTAGCCTTCAGGATGAACCAGGAAAGAAGAACCCACTTCACAAGCATGGTGTGGTGATGACTGATGGCAAAGGTTCATTACTAATTGTTGTACAGAATGTTTTATTGCGTAAAGCTACGGCATGTAAAGAATGCTTTATCATGTACATATAGTGACATGTCACTGGTAGTGGTACATGTAAGCCTAAAAGACTCAACTGCATTATCTAGTTATTAACAAGATGAACCATAGAGTTATCCTCTATGAGATGAGCAAACAGAGTCACATACACATAGTCATGCAGAGGCCTGACCAGGGTTATATAACGTATTACTTATCCAGAGTTTTAACTTGTGTAATAAAGCTTTGCCTCGGCCTCTGTGGCGGAGGCTGATGGTAGCCAGGATAAGTCGTGGTAGGTGGGGCAGCTGTTGGATGATAATACCTACAACCAGACAGGCATACTGAAAGTACACATACGAGTATACGGGTGTTGTATGAGTAGTACTTACTGTTTGGGTGCCCTGGCAGGTGGTGGGGCGTAATGACTCTGGGTACAGTATGAGTCGTACTAAATGTCCGGGTGGGGGTGCCCCGGCGGGTGGTAGGTGCTCCGGAGGATGAGAGGGTGGAATGACTCTTGATACTGTATGAGTAGTACATACTGCCGGGTGGGGGCGCCCTGACGGGTGGCGCGGTGTAATGACTCTAAGCACTCAATGAGTGGTACTTACTGTCCGGGTGGAGGTGCTCCGGCGGGTGGTGGGGCGTAATATCCAGGAGGATAATGGTACTGGTGAGGCTGATAACCGGCTGGTACAGGAGCGTAAGGTGGAGCGGCGCCATTCTAAAATAAAACCAAAACTAAGTGAGTGCAATAACAAATACAGTGATACACTTTAGTGTGGAGTCAATACCACTGTTAAGAGTTTGAATGAAGCGTACTGTGCTGTTGCCAAGACATTTAACCTAAGCTATTGAGATGTATACCACCTCATTTTGTTGGAATTAGTGATATCTCAATAATCTTACTAGAAGAAACTGTGACAACTGCATGGCCCTTTTGGTGAGCTGCAATCAAACTGTCAAGTAACATTTACCCAGAGGTTAATACATTTAGGTTCAGTGGTAACCTGCATACTAATGGCACATTGTAAAAGGCTCTAATGTGGAAAGGAATAATAAATTAACATGTTACGACTGCCAACATATAGAACTAGCTTGAAATCATTAGAGACAAACAAGAACAGTAAGATAGGTGGCCAATGGAACAAAATACACCCGAAAACGAAAGCGTTGTTGGAATTAGTGATACATTGCCTTACTGTTGTGAGGTACAGAGTGGAACTGAGATCCCAGTTCTGATAGAGATCAGAAAACAAAGTTTGTAAGATGAATTTAGATAATCGCAGTGATCTGACCCCTGGACTTGGGGACTTGCAATTCCTTTAAATTGCTTCCGTCGCAGATGGTATGTTCGTAAAGTTTCAGAATGAATTACCCTTCAATGTCTTTTTAGTTCGGATCACATTGACGGACGACGGTACATCGTACAAATTTTGGAAAATTTTGATTTCGAAATATGATTTGTACTTATTCAAGGTTGTAATTTTGTGTTGTTTTGTGGTTTGTAAGTATGTATACTTGTGATTTTTCTTTCTTCTTTTGTCATTATGATGAGGTCGCAATTTATTTCGATGTACTAGTGAGAAAATTTCAAATAAAATGTCTAGATAAAAATTAGCGGCTTTGAGAAATATATGCACATTTATCTATGCTCAATACTACAATGCAACCAAATAAAGGGGCAACTTGACTAGCACTGATCAAAGTAGAGAGGTTGCGGAGTTGCAAATCCCGCTACTGAACCGTAAATATAGCTTTTGCATCTACTATAATATACTGAGTTGCTCAGTGAGCCGGTCGTTCACTCATTACTCGCTTTAGATCAGCATCAGTAGTGATTCAGTGCACAAACTAAGTGCAAATATATAAATATGTCTGATCTATTAGTTCATAACATCAGTGATTGCCTACAAACTGCGATGAACTTATTTGAGCGAACCAGAAAAGGACATAATTTCAGGTATCATTGTAACATACGGTAACTCGCCTACATTTGGGCGTCAATGGCGTCATTTCGGGGCCGTTTTCCGTTTACGGCTACGCAACTCTGCGACCTCTCTTATGATAAACCTCATTCATTTGGACATACAACACAACAGCTCAAATGGCCCACTCCTTGCTAATAATATTAACCACACGCCTAATGTGAGGGAACACCTTACCTGAGGGAAGGAAGCGGTGGGTGGGTAATGAGAGGTCGGAGGGGGATAATGCTGAGGTGGCGCTGGTGGATTGTGTACGGGTGCCGGTTCAGCTCGAGGCTGTTTAGCGGCCGGGGCAACTGTAGCTACAATAGAGCAGAGAGTTACATTACTGGGGCAACGTCATATTCAAAAAGGATCAATGGACAATATCTATTTAGAGTTGTGCACCCTTGGAAAGAAAATGTCATGGTTGGGCAACTCCAACAGCAACACATGGGCATATTTTATTCTGAACTCTGATGCGAAGGATAACAATGAGTGCCAGAATTATACGGGGACTATAACAGTGGTGGTTCAATATTATATCACGGCCAGACCAAACTAAAATTGTTGAGTATGCCTATCAATGGCAACAAATGGTGTATTGACAAACTAACTGCTACTTTGGATTTTGACCTAGACTGCCCACTGGAGTCTGTTTCTGCCACCTGCCTTTGCTTGATTAAGTAGCATCTTCAATTCCCATGGAACCTGATGTTAAAATGTATAGGTTAACCCTAAGTTATCCATGTAAAGTAAAATTATCAAATCAAGTTTTCATTGTAATGATAGGTCAGTGGGAGAATGAATGTATCCCATGGTTTGTCCGCTCTGTGGCCCAGGCTCAATTCTCGCCCGTGGTGGAATATGTATTTCAATGGATTATCCGCAACTGATCACATGTGCTGCCTTGTACACAGGTCGGGGAGAACCATAGACTAGGACTTTTGCTGAAACAATGGTTAAGAGCACAGTGGCTCTCTGCATCAAACTGGGTTACGGCAAACAAAAACAAAAATTTCAGTGTAACACCACCCACGGCATATAATAAACTTACCTTCAGCCGGCGCAGTTCGTTTAGTTATTGCAGTTGGGGATGCCTTTGCTTCTGATTGCTGATTAGTATAAAAATCCAGGACCTGATGGCATATCGCTACAACACGGTACATAAATATGGCAACATCAGTGACAGAGGGATGGACTACCAGCACCCATTGACTCAGAGATTAGATGGGAAAGGGTGCATGAGGTGTGCAGTACTGCTATAATGTGTATCACTAAAGGGGTTATGTCACGGTCGAGGGTAGACGCACTTTCGGAGTTGTGCTTCCTACTCTTATAGGGAGGCAACTCCTCATTCATTGCAGCGATAGCGAGTGGTCTCTTTCCGCAAAACAAATATCTGTCACTCGAATAACTACAACCCGAATGGCCCAAAAAGAAAAAAATGGGATCTAATTACTAAAACTTAGTAACCTAATGGTCTTTACTCCCCCATAACATCGAGTAGAACGCAAAATTGAACGTAATATTGGAGAAAACTGAAGTGCTTTGCCGGTTTTCCCTAGCCCTAAATAGAGACCGTTGCGTTCGGGCCTCTATCATTGCACAATAATGGCACTAACGCTCACTGACAGAGGTGAAAGACTGCACTCTGAAACCCTATTTGCATATTTTGGTCGAACATTTTCTCTATGCAGACTTGTGTGACTACAGGTCTAGTATACATATAGAGGTCTGTAGGAGGGTTTCCCAAACATCAGTGAGTAAGCCTAGAAATCAATGCAAACACCAACAACTCTGTGTTAATTTCCTATCTCGAGGCCAATTCTGTTGCGTCGATGGTCTGAAAAGTGCGTCACCGAGGGCTCTGGGTATGCGGATTGGATAGGGCTATATCTAAGCTTCCATTTGAACTGGGTGTGCTATAGGAAAACGAGTGAAGACATGGCCATGATATAACCCCTTTAATAATAAAAAGCTCCTAACTTCATATGATGGATCCCGCCCAGAGGTTGGTTCAGCTGGTAACTTGAATTGGGTTTTCCATCAATTTCTTTGATAATACTTGCAGTGATAACATGTGAAAGTGTGTGCATAAGATTTTATTATCCCCGAGAATTTTGATAAATTGTTTTTTTCTTGAATCTTTTGAATTTCACCAACAGAACTGAATGTTAGGCTTCCTCTTCTAAATGATAGTGATGGCATATAAAGTGTCATTGTACACACAAAAGATAAACATTTACCCCAAATATGGTCGTACTTACATTCTAGGAGTTCTATGGAGACATCCTCAACGAACTGATCCCACCATTTGCCTTTATAACCTGGCGCCTTGTTAAGCCAATCTGAAACCTCAAACTTCTGAAGCCGACATGATAAATGCATTAGAGCTATTGTTATTATCTCCGGTTCCCATTGTAGGCACAGTGTGGTACATAAACTACAATCGAATAGGACAGATTGAATGTGGAGTTGTCTTCCACTGCTAATAAACCATCAAGTGAAGTAAACTCCTGATAAATACTGCATACCACAAACAGAAGGCTTGAGAAGTATACGCACCCTAGTCACAGTTTCACCCCCACTTCGAGATAAAAGTATAATCATGGTTGAAATATCACCTCTCAGCTTGAAGCAAACAACTTGTAACAGTTACAAATGGTACTGATGGTATGGAGTGTGTGTACAGATTGCCTACGGTTGGTAAATGTAATGGTGAACAATGTAATCTGAACTTTGAAAAGCCAGAATCAAGGGGTAAACTGCTGATTTGCTTTTTGTAAAACAATTTCATCATGGACGTTGTGTCCTCCATTTTCCAAGTAAAAAGTTTTAATTACGTGGCTTGTACGGGCATATACAAAACGCAGGCTCTTACTGTTGGAAACATTGCATTTCATACTAAACACTTGCCTCTGTTTCACCTGAACTGATTTCATGTCATTCTAGACTGGAAATAAGACCCATGACTATGTTGATCATTGGGGGACCTGAGGGCAGAAGAAGCTGTGTTGCTTCGCATTACTCGTGTCCTATCAACGTGATTGTGACGACTCGGCGGGGCCCATCTCCTCTCTAGATGCGTGTGATCAGTCAAGAAATAATCCCTTGAAATACTCTGGCACGGCCAAGAATTGAAACCGGGGCATGGAGAGGACAGACAGTGAGATACATTCATTATCTCACTGAGCTATCATGACCGTCATTTGAAGTAATCCTATTTTAAACAGTTACACTAACCTGTCATTAATGAATGTCCATCCCATCTGTGCCACCTTCTCAATAACGGCTTTGTCGCCTTTGAGCGTTTTAGCATATCTCAGCATGTACTTGTACGGGTGGTCCACTTGCAAATCGAATTTAATAGTTTTCAACAAAATTCTTTCCATTGTCATGAGCTCTTCCTACAAAAAGCAAGGACGGTTAACAAACTTACAATGATCAACCAACAGAGAGTTTATCGAATGGCTTCTATTCATTCGCAATGAGGGGTGCGTGTATTATCAGAAAACAGTCTTTATATAGCGCTCAACTTCAAACCACTGAGATCTCTTTCAATTGGGACTAGCCATTCCTAGAAAATCTGAGTAACGACCCAATGTGTCTCTCAGCTTGCGAACCAGCATTGGATCAGCAACAACTATATCACGATCAAGCGTGAGACCCAAATACTTCAAGACTAAAAATGGACTACCCTCAATCTACTACTGCACAGGGTGAGATTTGAGGCCTCTCGTCTGGGCATCGCAAAAAAAGCCATGCCGTCACTGAGATAGATTCTTGATAAGGAAAAGGACAGACACTCACTCACCATCCTGTGATTGACACTTGAGTAGTATCGTTGTCATACAATGTATAAACACGTATTTTCATTTATAGAATTTAATTTATAATTAACATAACATCCTCTATATTCTAAACTGAACTGTCTGCTGGACACTATTTTCTGACTTCTAGTTTTGACTGATTAAACTATCTCTGCTTTTCATGCACCTCAATGTAAGAAAAGAACTGTGGTCTCATTCGAGTTGTCCACGCAAGAGAGAATTTGTTGAATGAAAACAAAATGAATCCCAATTGCAGTGGGAATTAGTGCCGAGAGGCAGGGAGAGTTAGAATGTTGTGGCATTGAAAGAAATTGCCCAAGACACGGAGAAACAGCAGCAGCGGTGGCAGCGGCTACCTCTTCATCAAATGAGAGCAGCTAGAATAAGGCAGAAGGGTCCATTACCTTTGGGTCATCACCAAATAATTCAGGTATCTGTTCCTCCTTTACATACGTGGAACTCGGAATAGCTTTGAGAAGATCGCGGGCTTTCTTCGGTGTTTCTTCAACTTTGCCGGCCAAGAACAGACAGGCTGTGGCGATGACCTGCAAATGGGATTATTGGCAATAGCATCTGATTAGCAAGCCAGCCTAATTAAAGTGACCGTTTGGTTTGGCAAGTCAAGGATTGTTTGGGGGATATCTTGTATTTGGGTAATATAGATAAGGGAACCTTCTAAGTGCATCTGAAGGGATCATTATTAAAGCAATTTTGTTTGATGAACCACCGGATGATCTACCCTATAGCTGATTTCTGCTTACAGTGTAAAACCATTTAATTGACACATACCAATCAAAATAAGGATGAATAACAAATTGAGTGGATGAACTATGCGGTGTAACTTACAAATCGATTAAACTCTTTAAATGAGTGGAGCATGTAGAACCGATGGAAATAGACATCTCCTGACGCGATTGTGACGTATCGGCTACAGGTTGGCTAAGGAAAGTCATACCAGTATCTCAACAGCAACGGGCAAATGGTGCGGATCTCACAGAAGGAGGTCTCTACTGTATTTTGATGCTTTAATAAATGATGTACAATAGTCAAATCGAAGCGTGGCGCCCATGGCAATGCTCGAGTGAGTGACAAAATACATACAGTTTGGCCTGCATTATGCTGTTTTTCGGCACTTGATACTGAGTGACGCTACAGTGAGTGCACGAATAAATAATTAGGGGTAGTAAGTAAAAAGGATACAGATTTAAGGCCTGTCCCACTTCATTTATGAACTTTGCTCCCTCCTTTCTGTACCGATCTTCTGTGTCTTTGTCGATTCCATCTTTACGGGAAGGAGTGTTTTCTAGGTCCTTGGCATCATAATACCAACACTCCATTTCGAAGGTGGTTTTATGCCCTATTGAAGGATGACCGAAGATTATTATGCCCCAGTGGAGGTAAACTATCAATTTATACTGGAAACTTCGGAATTTTACATACGAGTATATGGGTGACCATTTGTGACAATGGCTGAGGTGAATGTGGGCGACAGACTGACCCAGAGTTGAATTGTATTATTCTTTCTCTATTTTCTCTTATTCATACTAGTAGTAATAGTAGTACTGGTAAGAAATAGTACCACTAGTGGCACTACTAATTAGCACTAGTACTTAGTAGTGCTACTGCTGAGTAATACCACTGCTGCTGCTGCTGCTACTACTAATACTCACTGATAGTAATAATAAGCGGAATTAACTACATTAGTTAGCCTAGATTAGATAATCATAATAATCATTGGTAGTACTGCTACTAGTCCTACTCTTACTCTTACAGAACTTAACTGACTTTCTGAGTTTACAATATAGTAGTATTATTGTACTAGTATTGTATTACTTTTAGTATTAGTTACTAGTAATATTTGTCAGTCACTGACTGACTCTGAGTCAGTCACTAGTGAAGTGAGTCTGCTACTACTAGTAGTAGTACTACAACTAGTCTTAGCTAGTATTTACTATTTAGTTACTAGTCAGTCACTAATGAGTAATGGAGTGACTGTGAGTCTATTAGTACTACTACTAGTACTACTAATTATACTAAACAACTAGTACTATTACTAGTACTAGCTCAACTAGGTACTACTATTACAGTACCAGTAAACGTAAAGTAGCTTACTAACTATAACAATAACAACATGATAAAACATTTTTTGGCCTTGTTTATACTCCCGATATTCCCTGTACGGGGTCGTGGAGTTTGCTCCATGGTTAACACTAACAGGGAGACTTTGAGTTTGTCGGAGCTCAGGAGCGAATTAAGGTCGGATGCCCTTCCAAGTTCCTGCCACCACCGTTGACTTTTCTGGGATTTGAACCCACGACTCACTGTGTGCAAATCATGCATTCTATTTCTAACCACTAGGCCACGGCTGCTCCAAATAACAACATGATAAATCATAAACTAAACTAACTTCTGTAATCTGTTCTATTTCTAAATCTAAGTAACTAGTAAGTTCTAAATCTAATCTAAATCTAAGTAAGTCAATCTAAGTTAGTTAGTTACTTAGAAGTTAGTTTGTAACTAAACTTAGTAGTTAGTAGTTAGTTACTTAGTTAGTTACTAACTAAGTAAGTTAGTAACTAACTACTAACTTAGTAGTTACTAACTCAGCTGACTCGGTGAGTGGAGTAGAACTAAAAGCCTACATTTCTTATGGCAATAATTATCAAAACACTTACGCCGCGTTTTATTACCGTGTCACTTCGGTTTAGCTTCAGATAAGGCCAGAAAGGCAATTTGTGTCCAAAATGAATTCTGATTTTTCCACCTAGGGCTAGAGATTCGTTCTTTCAACCGGAAAAGACATATCATGGATTAAGAGGGTTCGCTACATTAACTACACTGACAAGTTTGTACTCGGGCTTCCAGGTGGGTCAGGTCTATGATCTGGATATGGAGTGAGCAGACCCCTCTGACCCGTCGTCTACCGCCGAACAATGGTCTGCGATGAAGATTTCTGACTGCGTGCGTGCGCACGCGCGCGCGTGTGTATGAGACATTCATGAAACCTGTAAATTCGAGGTAACACAGTAAGCAGACAGCGGGGTATTCTAAATTTAAAAAAAACTTGAGTGCATCACTCATTGTTGCTGGATCTGCATTTTGCCTTCCGTTCAGTCCGGCAAGGTAAAGAATTATGAGAATCCACTTTCCCGAAAACTGCATGAATTTTGCTAAACGCAGTCTCAAATCAGGCATAATATTGGCGAGACCTAGATAGACGAGGAATGCCTGTTGGATGCTCACCACTGTCCTTGTCTATGCCCCCATGCGTCAGGTACATGCTTCAAAGGGTGTATAGTGTCAAGCAGAGACATAGACACATGTTGCTATGTCTCTGGTCTCAAAACAAAAAAAGTAATGGCGACCACAACATGCCCTGGTTATGTAAATGCTAGCAAGCACAGTTAGTGAAGCCTGGTCTATGAAGAAAATAAGCCGACCGCCTGGGAGGGGGTGGGCAATCAAACAGTGGCAAGCAGCTTTGTGAGCCAAAACAGGAGAACATACTGAGGAAGAGCACCCTTGAAGGCATCAAAGGCAGCCACTCAACTTAGATTCCAGTGCTAAAACTTCAATGTGATGTTTGGTAGGCACCGTGCCTCCTAGGTCAAACAGCAGAAACGCCATATACTCATTATTAGAGGCCTTCAACTGTACAGTTAAAGAGGGGGTGGATAACTACCAATGAAGCTACGCGCAGTGATAAACAGTACGAGAGTGACAAGATAGGAATAATGGGCATTCATGTACTGCTAACCCTTTATTATAAGAATGAAACTTAGATAATCTCTTAATTTAAAAAAAAACTGAAGGTGAATCATAATAAGTTGTACGGCGCTATATACTGATGGAGGGTCAACAGTACCATGATGCGACACACGTAATAACAATATGGTCTCAGCAGTATTTTTCTGTATTATTTACCACTTAGCTACCGCGGAAAATGATATCACCCTTCAATGCACCAGTAGTGGAGAGACAATGCTCCACGAGCTATTTTCTCGAGCATTGTGCGGGCAGCAGTGACCAATGACAGCATGCACAAATTTGAGATTGCCACTCTTCAGAGTTTGTCCTCGACCTAATTACTGGAAACGGATGGTTTTTAATGCAAAAACATTGTGCTAGCATTGGGCACCACCGTCCGCTCTGCACGGAAGCAGATAACGCATGCAGCATTCTCTCTTCATTGCCGGCGCACCTCAGTGGTAACAGCGGGTTCACCGAAGGATCATCGCTCTCTGAATTCTGCAAAATACCCATATAGTGGAGCACCTGTTGTCAAACTATAAAAATTAAAGTATAATTCTTTGTAAACTGATTTCGTGTGAATAGTACAGATAATACTGCTAAGGCCGTATTATATTATTACATGTGCCACATCAAGGCACTGTTCAACCTCCATTCTTGTATAGCGCAGTGCAGCTTATTATGATGTACTGCCAGTTTCTAAGTGGTATCTCGATGGCCAGTCAGCCACCGCTCATGTAAATACCTCAGCATTGATGCGGTCATACTACGAAGCGGCCACCGTGAGTGCGGTGACCTCTGTTGAGCAAACCCACTAACAGGATCAGCTGGTCTCTGGCTAACGTCATATCAATTATATTTATAATATTTCCAATATACTCCAGGTTAGATTAGAAAAAGCAAAATACTTTGATATACATATAGCTGAGGTCATCAGTTGAGTTGCATGGTGACCCTTATTTTGAGTTAGTTGGTTTGATACAAAAATTTTACCGCCCATGGACATAATGAAATGCTGAAGCTCCCTGAAGGAAATAGCAGACCGGACTCATATACACGCCATTTATGCACGGCATGCTATTTGCTTGAAATTTCATTTCAACGTGTGTCGTGTATGGACACTTGGTAATGCTAAACCTAGAATAGTGAAATTAGGGTTTGTCCACTATCCTCGATGTTAATCATTGGTGAATCTGTGAATATCGATTGGGTTTAGTTTATTCGAGTTGTCTTTCCATACGTTGGAGTCTTATGACGGTCTGCAGCGGTATCACATGACGGACTTTAGAAGCCGCTCCGTCTACTGATTGGTCGGCGTTCATAGATTACGGCGCACATTATACCTGCCACGAAATTTGCGCAACGCGCAAATAAATTATGATTCAGGTTGTCGAAATTTGTTCAAAACAATGGAGTCTCCATGATTATTTTGCCTTTATTGTGACAAAAGTGACTTCGCTATCATTGAGGTATATAAGCCATACATAAATAAGACAATCGCGAAAGCCGGTTTCGACCGTAGAAAAGTAGTGCATGACCTAGATTGTGCGGTTGGATCACTGTTCTGCAGAAACAAAAACTGACTAAGTACATGCTGGTCAGCCGCGGATGTGGGCGATCTTGATAACAAGGTTTTGAAGGATTTTCGCGCTGAACACCGAAACAAGGTTATCCGCTAACAGGTGAGGACCACTGTTACATCAAAATAGAGAAGCTCCGTCAGACTAGCTAACTTGTCAGTCGCAACAATCGACTAAAACCAGAGATAGTATTGTATGAAGGAAGAGTGAAGTCGGCCTTGGCGCGGCAGCACTGGACATTGGGCTGACTGAGCTGACCAGTGGCCAATTACCGCCCAGTGGCCGTGGTTACGTGACCCATTCACTACAGACCAATTGTCACCTCATAGAGTGGGTTGTTGATATCTGATGGAAGCTGGTCTTCTGAATTTGAACTTGGAAGTTGAATTGGTCAAACTGAAGCCCACTCCACTCAGTCCACTGGCTCGTGCTGTGTAAATATAAGTTGTAACTCAGGCACTCACTACGTCTACTCGGTCAGTCAGTGTATAGTCTAGACTAGTGTACTGTGACTGTAGTGTAGACGTACTCGTAGTGTAGCGTATCAGTATCAGTTTAGACCTCAGTATGTGGGCGACTCGTTTGGTATACGAGTGACTGTTATAGTGAGACTCACGCTCAGTCTGTTCTGTTCATCTCAACTTCGCTCAGAAGTCAGGGACTCCTTCAGCTTAGTGCGGAGTCAGTCACAACAGACTTCAGAGTACCATTCAGAGTGGACGTTACAGTTACAGCCAGACCATGGAATGGAAGTAATATCAGTTAGTTTACCTAGTCTTACACTCGCAGTCAATCACTGACCCAGTCACTCACTCAGACACTTACTCAGGAAGTAACATCCACGGTTGAACTTGAATACAGATAAGTCATAAGGCCCTGAAAATTCTTCGGTTTCTCCCGCAGCAGTTACTCTGTTGCTGAGTCACTCAGTCAACTACCTCTGTCCCAAACCTGGACCTCCTGTCTGAAGGTAGTTTCATTCATCGCCACGAGACTATTCCCTAGCCTGTTTATCTTGTATGACATTATATCACTCTAGTAGCTATAATTGCATATATTGCGAGTATGGCAAGTTGTACTGAATGAGCACTGAGCAGTTCAACGACTGTCCTGTCAAATTGTGGCAAAACATAGGTTCATGCATTCTAACTATTTCTTCCGTATAACCTCAATCTTATCTTAAAGTTTATTGAGAATGATAACCCGCTCCAGAGATGCATTCCTTCTCCGAGCTATTCTGCTTAGCTTTACCTCCACTTTTGCTGCTCTGCAGCTCAAAACCTGCCAAAGGCAATGGAAACCTTGCATGCTTTGGATATTTATGGGCTAATGTTCCCAGTAAGTTTGGAAGAGGTTAGCCTGTCCTAGACCAAGGATGGGGTTGGCAACAACCTAGTAGTCTGTATGAAGTTGGTTCTGAATCTCATTACCAGCTATGGAATGCAGGTCATCGGTTAATCGCCCAGCCGAATATTAGGCATCACGGTGTTTGCTCAACCTTCACCAGTTAATTAAGAAGGCTTTCAGCTGCTAACTGGCTCACATTTTCTTTCTGAGTATATCGCCCGATGGCCGTAGGTAGATATCTAGTATAGGTAGGTTACGATTGATCCATCAACTGAATTGCGAAGCATGACACCCCATTGAGTGTTCAAGTGCCGAGTCCTTTTCTGACTACTGTGTTACGGACAGCCAACTAGTTACCCACCAACCTTTTGGGATAGAAGCTGCAAAACTTGTTTGTGGTTATGGTTAGCAGCAATAGCTATGTGGTCTGCTCTGTCTTTACAGTCTATTCTATCATTGAAGATTGCGCAATACCCTGTAATGGTTGACCAAGATTTTCATTAGAACCACCCATAGACCAGTAGGCCATAGTTATAAGCCCTTGGCAGCGAGCAGAGCCGTGGTATGTGATTGGTTGACCTCTAGAGCAGTCGTTGGATAAACACTGAATTCTTCTACTTGTTTGCAGAGCTACATCAGCATTCTTCTTTGGGGATATTGTTTGAAATACCAGTACTAGCCACTGAGTTAAGTCGGTGACCTGAATGACTGCAAGGTGGCATTCAACTAGTCTAATCGAAACTTCGCTCATCTGAATCGAGCGATCTATTGTTTTGCAGTCTTTGCTTTTATTTTTGCCTTGATTGAATGACGCTATGATAGAGGCTAATAGTAAGAGTTGATAGCAGATGTTTTCGTATTCAGCCACCTGGTCGTAGAAAAAAAAGAGAAAACATCTTAGGCTTGTTTCTGTGATACGACTAGGCCGGTGTGTGGGTGGTGAGTCCAGTGACAGTTATCGTTGCATCATTTAGAAACTGCGGTGTCAGGTGTATGATTGATAGCGATATATGAATCTATGTGTTGATCAGGGAATAGTCTGTCACCCTCGTGAACCATGCTGAAAACGCCTGGTGACTTTCTAGATTTTCGGCTGATGGGCAGTGGCCATATCTACAAACTGACTCAAGCTGAATGCTGGAATGCAGCATCATCACCTGGCACAAGTTCAGATCCTTATGAATCATGTAGGGAGTTATGGGATGTTGGAGTAGGACTGACTACCGAGTTGGATGTTGTAATGCAATTAGATATCAAGAACATATCTATAATTCCTCACTGGTTATTGATTATAGCTTCCCGAGTTACAAACCTGAGAATCAGAGAGACCCTGAGAGGCTAGTTAAACGAACTATTCACGCTGATGAACAGCAGTTCAAAAGACTGTCTGCTTTTGGAGTGCTGCTGCTAGTTGGGTTATGCCATTTTGATGGATCAAGTACCCTAGGTTTTAGGGAATTCATAGAGTATAGTGCTGTTTGTAGAATTTAGGTCATATCACCTCATAACATTGCAAACTGACATAAAATAGCCAGCAATAAAGCCCTCATCCAGTCTCATCGCAAGTATTGACAGGTACTTTGACCTCTGACTCTCGGCAACCTAGCTGAGACATCGCCGTGACAGCTGTCGCCGGAATGCTTTTATGAATAGATAGACCAGTGGTCCATGCTACACAAAACCGAAAGATGGTTCAAAAAGCTACTAGGGGCACATATTCAATGTAAACCTATCGAGTATTAAAATGACATTGATCAATTCTCTTTAGCGACACTGCTTTATAAGCCACTAATTTTGCTGTGGAATCAATACCACTGTGAGAGTTTGAATGAAGCATACTGTGCTGTTATCAAGACACTTAGCCTAGACTATTGAGATGTGTACTGCTTCATTTTGACGGAAGTAGTTACTCAAGTTTCACCAGTGAGGCCTATCTGAGCTTACTAGCTCGCAAAGCTTGGGCTGTGTTCAAACACTTGCCTCCTATCCAGCCGGGCTGTCTTTCAATAAGCCTGTTGTATGGTTAATTGAATGGGATCATATTATAAAATGAATGAATGGCGTGAGTCTACTATCTAGTTAGTAGACTGACAAGATGGATGAACGGACCATACCATATTGTTGTTCATTAACGACTAATTACCTCCAAGCAAGACTGGATCCTCACAAACAATATGCAAAGCTGCACAGGTCTACCTTTTCTGTGCATGTCAATATCCCTTCGTTGATTTACTGATTGACATTAGAATGCTTTGGGATCATGCTCTAATTCCTTGTTCTGTTTAAGTTCATCTAGATTTGCTAGGGTTTGCTGCTGAATGCATTGATGAGTGAAAGTTGCTAGACTGGGCGTATCGCGCCGGTTCTGCATCTCTGTATGATATCATTTAGGGTTTAGAATTTTAAATACAATAAATTTGAAATTTAGGTCAACAGCATGTGAAGAGTATTATTCTTTACAGCTGTTCCACTAGCTTGAATAGCTGGTCAACTGTCTTTCTGTTTGACTAGTTACTAAATGGAAGTTCACCAGTCTCAATCAATACCAACATTCCTCAAAATAATTTGCTTTGGAGTAGGCAAACTGCTAATTGCTGATCGGTATTTGATGACTGAACGGGGAGTGGCTGGCAGTCCTGTTGAGACAGACCTGTCAGTCAGTGACCTGTATTATGAAGTGGGAGTTTGGTTTAGAGGGGAAAGTAGGTTAGGGTCAATTTGAACTCTAGTCTAATGTTGGTAGCAACCCAGGAATGTTTATCATGGTTGATGATTGGTTGACTGGTTATTCTGCTTTTTGAGCTATGGTAATTTTCCTACCGGCATGTCGCATGTCATACGTTTTCAGGCTGAAGAATGCTGTTATTCATTTTTCAGGCCGAAGAATGACGGAGGTTCATTCCGCGTACAATAATGTACGCTGGGAGGCCAACGGCGACACAAACGGTCATGGCCAGCAGGCCGACTTTGATGATGACGGAGGAGCCAACTCTGCAAAACTGTTCGAAAGGTCTAGGATCAAGGCCCTTGCTGGTATGTAATCATTCTACCTTGTAATGAGTCTCATTTAAGGCCAAATGAGAGGGGTGTGTCTAGACTGACCATGCACACAAGCTACGCTGAGCTTAGTCTAAATTCATGGCGAGTTTGCTGCGAGACTGGAACTATTTAACCCATGCAGTGGGTTGCAGTACGCGAGAAAGAGTGCAAACTGAGTCATCGACAAGTTTCCTGTTTGCACTCGAGCCATACCCCTCTGGCAATTTATGTAAACTGAGGATTATCTTGAGTAGGCTAGAGCCAGCTCAAAAGTGAGTCTGAATGGAGGACTAGCGGTATATGCTGTTATGGAATATTTTAGCAAATGATTTCTCACCAGTGGCGGATACTTATGAGACACTCACATTCATAATCAAATATTCAGGAAAACCAACTGAACAATACCTGGGGAGATTCCTATCATCGAATGTTTCCTTGATTCACTCCCCAGATAGGTCAGTCATTGCTTGGTTGATTTAGAAAAAGACCACTATGGAGTGGACTAGCCTGTCCTATATGAGATACTCCAAGCTGTTACCCCGACTGCTGACCCGCGTTGGGCTCCTTGATGGGTGTCCGATAGGTGGTTTGCGTGACTACATCAGTGTGATTGAACCTCCTATATGCGGGAATCAATAGCCTGTAATGTTGAGAGTGATCGGAGAAGTCCTGGTGGCGCCGTATCAGAAGGACGTGCCCGGATCTAGAACGGAGTGAAGAGCCTATCACCTATCAGAACTTACAATTTCGCAGAAGGATTTTAGTAAAATGAAAGTTGCTTGCCCGCTGGAGCGGATTTATCAGCAGGGCGAGGAATCTTGGGAAGCGGTTTTGAAATCGTCAGGTGCTCCGAAGCCGCCCGGGTATGGCAGTCGTGTGCGCGAGCTTCAGGGTATGTTGAGTCATAATTAAATGCTAGCTATCTTGAGACTTCCCGCACAGGGAATTCTGCGGAGTTTGGTGTATTCTATTTTGAGCTGAGTAGCTGTTGCCTCAGCAGATTGTTTTGGCAGTCTGATCTGAGAAGTATCTAGCGGCAGCAGTTTGTCAGGATGCTTTCCTACTTGCAACATCCTCACTGACCTGTGCCAGCCACACACAATATGGTGCAGTCAGCGACTTGCAGGGCATAAAGTTATTCTAGAGATATATAGGGCTAACGGAGGAGCTCTGCCCACTGGGGTCTTATGATTGGGAAGACATCTTATTCAAAGAACAGAACAACTTCACCGCATCAGTCTGTTCTGTTGCTGGCGCTTGCTTGGAGCTATTTTCTTTGGATCCCATCTGCCTGGGACTATCGATTCCAATCGTTTCGGGTTTTCACACACAGTCAGATGAGCCTGCCTCATCCCTTGAAGTTGATAAACTACTCAGAATTGGATTTAATTGTGATAAATAAACGTAAGTCAGCCACTTTTGACTCACTCGGTCTCTGTTGTAACAAAAATCATCTGTGGTTTCAGATGAGCGAGAAGCTGTACAGAAGAAAACTTTCCTCAAATGGGTGAACTCCCACTTGAAGCGAACTGGGTTCCAGATAAAGGATCTCTACATTGACCTCAGAGATGGTAAAATGCTCATCAAGTTGCTAGAAGCTCTCTCAGGAGAGAAACTGGTAAGAGCGCGTGTATGCGTCAGCCGATCCAATGGGTTTATATCCTGTCAGTGAAACAGTTTCATAAATTATTTAGTTAGCCTATATCTCTAAGACAACTGTCATACCACCGACAAGACGTATTTGATTGACTGAAGCGAGACCTACTGGGTTACTGGTACCT
>Ga0224511_10000638_pt1 | contig 17752 bp, 10 predicted proteins | sample SF_May12_sed_USG_2_FD_169988 | JGI IMG/M metagenome (GOLD analysis project Ga0224511, IMG submission 169988) | Sediment microbial communities from San Francisco Bay, California, United States - SF_May12_sed_USGS_8_1 | ecosystem: Environmental > Aquatic > Marine > Sediment | place: USA...
TAAAAATAATAAGAAATAATAATAATAGTAATAATAATAATAATAATAATAATAATAATAATAATAATAATAATAATAATAATAAAAATAATAATAATAATAAATAAATAATAATACTAGTAACAATAACAATAATTCATGACCACTTAAATCATATGGCTATAAGATACGTGTTAGTTGCAGCTGTTACTAGGAATATAATAAATAATTATTCTACTTGTAGGTTGTGTGTATATGTAACAGCAGAAACTGATATAAATAATTTTAAAATTACTGTAATTTCTTCACGACAAAATGGTAACAGCTTGGTCATGCATTTACATTTATAAACTTGTATACTGGTGATAAAAGCAACTGTTTAACGCTATACTTAATTTTGCCTACGGTTTTACGCTTACCCTTTTGTGTTGGATTTAATTTTAATAACTTATTTCACATTTTAGAAAAAAAAAGGAATTTTGATTTTAACACGTAGACTGTTTCAAAACAGATTTTATAGAGTATGAAATGAAAAGTTAAATTAAACAGCAAATATTTATAAAGGCGGGTACTATTTTCTTTTTCATGATGACAAATACTGCATGGTTTGGCTAAAACGGGAACATGTATGTATTGACAGGTTTCATCTTCAGAGTATGTAGACTTTGCAGATGTCAGTCAGGGCTAGGTGATATGGTGTGGTTTACTTTGTATTAAAAAAGACATGGCATCTTTATGATTCAACACTTTAACCACTAGCATTAGTCATTTAATGCTCCTTTAATGGAACAGTTTGTATAAAGTCTCGTTGTCAATTGAAAAATATCCATCAACCGCTGTCTCCTTTTTTCTAAATTAAATTGACTTTTGTATCAATAAAATCATTAATCATTCAAGTTTTATAACGTATTATTTCAACAAATAAATGACATCTCAATTTTATTATTCAACGCTAAAGGGAAGAGAGAAATCTTCATTAAAGGCAGCCATAAAAGGTATACCCCACCATTGTTGTAAAACGCCGCTAGCTAGAAATGTGTGTCATCTTTTCTACAGTCTATTTTTAACGATAAAATCACCGCCGAATTATATCGATTATGGTCCATTAAGGCCCGATTTAAGGATTTGTTGACAGAAATTAAAAATATTATGACAAGTGATGTTTATCTGTTTACATCAAGTCCGATTACACGAGGGATGACAAATGGAAAATTAGACGTCATGGACAATTTGCATTGAAATGATGATTATCAATTAACAGAATAATTATTTACAACCAATTATCGGCCCTTTTCGGCCATATTGTCGCGACTAAAGGGCCAGAACTCTGCTTTTGTTTAAAGAATGATGCAGTTTCCTGATGCTCGCCATCTGATTACAGAGTAACAAATTAATTCCGAATCATTTTCACAAATAGTATAATTACCAATAATAATTTCCAATTGCAATTTATGCTAGTCGATATGCATAATTATAATTATATAGTGTATATAATTTCTATGATGTGCTCTGTTTCCCAATGCCTTATTATTAAGTTTATTTTTACAACGAATTATTTATTTTCAATCATAAGATTTCTTTGTAAACAATAACACACTACCCTGCATGTGTAAGGAACTATGTTCATCTTAATACTAGGAAAATGTGAACAATAAAACGGCCAGCGGTTTGTTGCAATCTTTCGTTATTTGTTATCTTTGGTAGAAAAAGACTCGGTAATTTACAAAAGATAAACGAAGAATGTTAATCTCAACAAAAACTGCTTTTGACAAATTAAGAACGATATTACAACGAGTTCAGAGATTTGTTCCATAATTGCCCGGGCTTATCATGCGAGTTACGGCGCGTATTCCTGGCAGTTACAGTTCTGTAGCTACCGGTTTGTCATGAGAAAGCTAATTGAGTCCGCATTGTAGCTCGTCATCACTTCCGCTCCAGTCGGGAGAACGCTACACGTACCCAGGACCATCTGCTTCTAAACTCTCTCTTCTGTTGGGATATCTATATATTACAATTATTTAGATGGAAACGAAGCTATTATCACAAATACACAAACCCACATTTCTTTTTGGTGTTTTGTACGTGTTCAGGGTATTAAGTATTCGTTCAAATAAAGTAATATCGAAAGCAAATATATCTTAATTTTCTTAGCTGAATTTCGCCAAACAAATTCTTACTTTTAACAACCAACTTGCCGTGTTTATTATTTAAACTTTAAAGCAGTATGTCATTATTTTAACAATTTATCTGTCAATTTAACGTTTCATTGTTTTTATCACAACGCTGAAAATACCATCGGATTTTAACCATCAATAAGATTACTTGCATAGATCCAAACAAACCTGCAGCAAACAAATCCACCGTCTACTCCAATAGAAACAATCCGTCGTTATCTGGTTATATTTACCGAGAAAATTGATGATATTTTTACATTTCCACCTTTACCCGAATCTGAAACTCATCAAACAATATTAGCAAATTGCCGAATAATCTGAAGTTTATCATTCCCTATGGAGTCCGGGGGTCATTGGAAGGTTTTGCCGTTTGTCTGAACCATTTTCAGACGGATATCCTGCATGGACGCTGTCAAGCGCTCTCTGAACGTTGTTGAGACGTACCAATAAGCAAAATTGACGCTACCCGCAAAATCATTGATTTTAATTACAGATTAGTGATTTTCGGATTGGTAGCCATATTGGTGAGTCTTGATCACGTCCGTGGGGTGTAGATGAGCCCTGACAGTCGTGATTTAATGTGGGTGCTGCGATCCTCTCGTCTGCACTATTTTGAGTGTTTTATTTCGCCTCCAAAGAGGATCGTAATTGACGGGAATTCGCAAGAAACGATAGTAGCGAATTTTATGAACTGTGAATATTTTATAGCACCGGTTCAAAGGTCTGCTGCATTGTGGGTACATCCCTCGCACGTTGTCACGTGATCGGGGATCAAACGGCACCGCCATTAAATAATAATATGCTTATCATCACACACCGACCTTCGGTGTGCAAGCTCGGTGCTGGCCAGAAATAAATGTATCGTTTCTGATTTTCTGCATCATATACAATTGTGATAAACTACGCGTGCATGTTTATAAGACAGTCTTTTAAGTGTAAATAAGACACAACTATTACTCTGTGTAACTGACAACGCGCTACATGATGAGCTGGTATAATGAAATTTGGATATTCATAACAAATAACAACAATACTACAGCATAATTGTTGTAAGCAAACGTACGTCTTGCTAATAACACCAACTTTGAAACTAATAATACTGAGGACCCGGTGCAAACACATTAAATTAACATCTTTGGCATCCTCCTGTCTAACCAGCCAACTACACGAGATAGATGGAAACCTCACTTTGCCATGCTTTTGTGGAGTTCCTATTTAATCATATTAATTTCCGAGGATATTTTGCCAATTGCACATAATTCTGAATTCTGAGGGAGCTAAACACCTTTTACTGCTTCATAACTTTTTCCTTTTCAAAACATCAATATAAAACTATAATAAAATAAGCATCGTTTGCTATAAAGCAGGCTAATTGTACAATTAATAAGGTTTATAACCAACATAAACAGTTATTTTTTGCCAACATGTGAAACAAATATACAGAAATGTAAATTACAAAATTCCTTCAGTAATAACTTGATCCTCTATATTCGCCATTAATTAGTCTGCACAAGGTAGTTTATGGCCGTCTAATCAATCGTTTCTTTCTTGGTGTTTACGCACAATGATATAAGGGTGACTGAAATGGTTTATGACTGCTGATAAGCGGTGGTGGAACTCAAGCTACTGTTACGACTCCCAACCTGTAGAATTTCACGCGTTGGATTTAACGTGATATACGAGCCTGAAAGTTTTAAAAGAAAATTTCGATGGAATGTAATATAAATGCTTCTGATATGAATGCGTATGTTGCTACGTTTGGCGTAATCCTACGTAGAAAGATCAATGCGCAAGTTTCAGGTTCGAACCTTGTATGGGAAACGTCTTGACGTTTTCATTAGGATTGGGTCTTTTACAACATAACACTCTTCAATTATATGTCAAGCCTTAGTGTATACACGTATTGCTAAATTACAGTTAAGAATAAAACATAGAATGCGTATTTGTGTTAAACATAAAAAATATCAACAACAACAATGTGAACAATGTTATTGCAATATAGTGAGAACTGGTAGATGTTAAAAAAACTGCAGATGTCAACAATAGTTTTAAATTGTTCTATAAGATATGTTATTGTTTAATAAAGAGCATAGTTTGGTGACCGTAATTAAAAGATAATGTACTAATCTAGCACACCCACATTTCAGTTGAAAACAGTGAAACCACAAACTTCTTCTCGCCAAATGGGCAAATGTCGTCAATATCATTTAATTACAGCGGTGTTCTTAAACAATGAGGATATCTATTATGTCCTACCGTCTGTCATAGTGACAGCACTGAATGCGGAGTGTGAGTTCAGCGTCCCTGAAGGAAACGCCGCGTCGAAACTAGCGCTTGAATTCGGCCCAACATATGTATCACATTGCATGCTGAAACTAGTTTTCAATAGGCGACCGCCATTCGAAATTGGTTTGCCTCTGTTTCAAATTGGTTGATTAGTTTCAAATTTAGTCGCTGCCACCCAGGGGGACATTTGACAAACGTTATTGGTCTGTGTGAAACTGAAAGGTACTGTGGCACATGCGATTATTGGCGTTTGCAAAACGATTGTGGCGCGTTATTGTTTTAGGAAGAAGAGGGCACCTTGGGTTTTGTAACTATTGTTCAGGTGTCAAGAAGTTAGAACACACCATTACGGAACACATTATCATTCCTAAGCATCCGTTTTAGGTGACAACCTCCAACCGAGACACGCCTTCCGTTCAATATTGATACGGCAACTGGATGGCTTTTCCTATCAAGACAAACCGCCTCGTAATTGTCGGAGACAAAAAAGCATGCATTCACCCCTTCGTGTTTCCTTATACATGTCGGCTTAACAACTGACCTCCACTAACGAAGACACTATGTACAGCTGTGTGGAAAAAGTAGAATTTGTAACAGAGTATTTGGCACGGCTGTACGTTTTTTTGCACTGTGTGTTTTAGCTCGACAACAAAGTATTTGGTGATCATCCTTCACTTCAGACAGAAAATGTAAATCAACCATATGAGGCTGGACTATTTTAATTATAGTTATTATATGTCTTATTTTTATCAGTAAATCCCACCTTCTGCATAAGTTGCGAATATAATATTTTATTATTTTTTGTCTTTTTGAACCTGCACATACCGTACAGCCCATGAACACGCGGCGCTGGGCTGCAAGGGCGGCCGTAGGTTGGGGTTGAGCGTGCAGCTGGTCAGGGCCTACCGTAGTGACCCCGGGGCTAACCATGCCCATTAGTCAATATGCTAATGGGCGTACTCAGCCCGTGAAGGGCTACTAATTTGGATGCTGGCATATGTCAAGTGCTGGCTTGTACTTGGTTCACGTTAGTAGTATGTCATACTATACTTAGTCCGAAAGTCAATATATCTTTTGAAGAAAAGAATGGAATAAACACCCTCTCAGTCACATAAACGACATGTCACATCTTAAAGTAGGTGTGTGCCTAATTACAAACACTTAGTCGAGGAGTAAGACTATTATATAACACGATGAACATAACGTCTTGGCACATTTATCAAAGAGATGCAGTAATCGCAATATGTTTATCTTCATTGCTTCCAAATTGTAATAACACTAAACGCAAATCTTTATTGAATGTTTGGAAATGATATTTTTACAATAAACATTTTATTGCTCTATGAAATATTGTAGATTAGGCGTGCTGTGGGAGTTCTACGTTGTTACGTTCACCATCCATTAAAGCATGTATTCCACGATCGGTTTAAGAAAAAAGCGTCATTAGTACATGTACTAAACGAAGGATGCAGTAAACTAACAATGAAATGCAAAACACAAAGTATGCCTTTGTTGGCTTATCAGCTGTATAAGAAGTTACATAATAAAACAAATTGAACATGAAGTTCGTCAATTCCTTGTCAAAGTAATAGTTTAAGTGTGTCAACATCACAGGTCTTACGATCGAGAAACATGTTTCCATTGGTCCAACCTCTTACTTTTTGCAACAAAGAAAACAACTTTTAAAGTCTAAACCGTATATAATTTTAAGAGATATTAAATCACTACATGCATTTTTTCATACAACACATTCACCAGGACATATGGTCTAGTGGAACTAAGGTCTGCAACGTTCGGCAGGTGCAGTGCGGTTTCTGAGAATTCTAGATTGTGTCGCTTCATCTGTGTATGCTCTTCTATTTCAAACAGAATACAATTACATTTTACTAGCGTGTGCAGTGCACTGGCGCAATTAGGAGAACTCATTAATGGCCGATAGGTAAGAGGAGCAATTATGGCGGCGCATATATCACAACGGAATAATAAATAGTATATATAAGTAGACATAAAGACGAAGACGAAAACAAAGGCTGAGTGTCTGATTGTTGGCATAAAGTGGATGGGTCCTCACGCCGAGTATCGTTAAATCATCTCTAAGCACAGGCATAGTTTTATTACCACTCGCAAAATAAAACAGGAACGATAAATCATTCCAGATTTTCTGTGGCTAATTTCTCTAATTCCGAACGGATGGTATAAATACATTTGCTCATAAATTTGTGTTTTCTCATTTTCAGTTAACGTTGTAAATGGCAAAATAATAGTTTCTTGATTATGAAGGTGAGATGTAAGAAATTGCGTAATTTCACGTGGATATTAGAGGAGTCTTTGTACGAAAACACATTTTTGTACACACCTAATGCATTTTGGTTTTATTGTATATTGCATTTGGATCTGTAACAAATAAACGAAGATTAACAAGCACATAACAAAATGATGTGTTTCGAATGTAAAACAGATACTCTAGCTATCGTAACCAGATTCATGGTAAATATTGATTGTTATATTGTAAATTGGTAGGCGCAAAGAGTTGACACACATACATGAAACTGTGTGACGTGAGTTCAAAGGTGTCATAAAATTATTATGTATAAGTGTATTTTTATTGTGCAATTGCCAATTTTCGTCATCTTCGTTCAACAAGCGCTGTGTCCAGATAGACCAATAAAACCAATTCATAATTTATGTTATATCAAACAGAAATCTTATCATAGTGTTCAATCACACTTATAAGCAGTTAGCAAACCTGGTTGATGGCATGGAATTTAGATTTTGACTATATATCAAATTAATGTTATGATTGAAATTTCCAGCTCCAAATGCAATTACCTCTAGCAAATTATAGAAATTTAAAAATGAAAAACTGTATTCTTCGACATCATTAACAGCAGTACATTACAGTGTAGACGTTATGTTTATAACCGTGGAATATGATATAGATATGTTATTCAACAAAGCGACCAATATGACACAGACGGCACACCGCGGCCATCATGTTTGATGTGTGATTATAAACACGTTAGTAAATGTCAATTTAATACAATTTCCCCAAATTATGACGAGATGTGGGTAGTTTGCTCGTAGACTTAAAAGAGCTCGCCATTTCACCCATGAAATTAGAGTATATAAAACCAATAATAAAATCAAACTTTCATATGAGTTTCTGATTGATGACGAGTGATAACTACCTAGCTATGACATATTTTCTCAAACTGATTTATTAGGTGGATATTTGAAAAACAGGTGTGAAACAAGGCTCGTATGAGTCGAGTTCGTCACTTAATGAAGAAATGTATGGTATATGTTTGAGGCAATCTAATCGTACGATCAGCATAGAAATTAATGTATCCATTAACACCACTCATAGACGTGTTATAGGATCACGACCCGTTCATCTCAGGTACACTAAAGTTATCACAACTATCACCGAGGAATAATGTACACCACTTGTGATCCGGGCTTTATACGTGTATAATGGTCTCCATGGGAGTTCTTATACCTATAATCATAATACACAGATTTAACTTACTTAGCTAAGTACACGTGTCATACGTATACACATCTCTTTCACACGTATATTTCATAACGCAATGGCAGTTGAAATATGAACAATGTTTTGGGAAAACTGTATGCACGTTTTTAAATAATTAGTTCAGTGTGGATATATTAACACTAAATGTTTACACATCGTTTGTAAATATCCAAAAAGTAAACACCAAATACAAGATGTTGCAAATCCATTTCTACTAATCGATATTTGTAGTAAAGAACGTTTAATTAAACAACTAATTAAACTTCTATTGATAGCTGTTGAGATTATATTAAAGTACATTGTTGGATATACCTGTCACTATAGCTATATTTGCATTATATGTGGAATCTACTCTAACTCATTTCTATCTGTAAATAGGCACCTGGTTGTAATGAGTGTATGATAAAATGTGCTCAATAATATTGAAATACTAATTAAAATGCGATCAACGTATGATTTTTTTAAAGTTACAAATTGCATTTTTGAAACATTAATTTCATGCAGATAAACATTTGAATGTTACTCATAGCTAGTCATTATTTTCATTAAAATTATGTACAATTTCTATACTAATATTAAATTATACGTATGGAGAAATTGATAGAAGTGGTGTATAAATTAAGATTTAAACGATGATCATTATTCGTATCAACGCTACGGGAAGTTTTGCCAATTATAAAAGTTAATATTTAATGTATTCAATTTCTCGCATTTCTGAACATTTGAAAGGTACGATTTGATCGATGATGTATATTCAGATCACTCAATTTATCGCCACTTTCAACCCAAATTGCTCCATTATGCAAATATACGGGTATCCCACAGGCCATTTCTGCCTTATTGACAATTAGTTTCCAACGCTTTCCCTTCACTTTATCTTCTCCATATTTATAGTAATGTCGTTTAAATTTTATTATTATTCACATTCGTTTTACTAAATTCACGTTCCATTGTAAAAAGAAAGAAATTAATAATCCGTTTTATTTTCAAGCTTCCAATAAATCATTCAGTTTTCGTATAATGTCAACGCACTCTATACGATTAATCGGCGGTACTCGTCCTTGTTTACAACATTTAATATATAAACCCGAATGCGTGCATGGCGTTATTTACATAGACCATGCAATTGACACTATCATCGTTAAACTGCTGGGAGTTGTTTAAAATGTATAAATAATGCTTATTTTAATTTGTACATTGTCAAAAACAAGCGATGTTTAGAAAAAAAATGAAGACAGCATTTAGGTACCATTTGGGTAATCCATTTATATTAAAACGTCTATTTCGTGTTTCAGTGAATAGGACGATCTTCGTTTAACCTCGTTTAAAATATTTTGGCAGCTCTTTTATGTCAAAATTATGACTGCACTTCCCCCAAAATCATGTTTTAACGCTTCATTTGAACAATTTCAAAATTATTCCACATTTGCCACGGTCTATTAGAACCAGCGTTCCACAAACTACGCGCTCTATCATTTTCATTCTTCTTTTCTATCTGGCCGAGTGTTTCTAAGCTTTGTTTTCCTATCTAATTCACCAGCGTCTATTAAATTTTGGCAAAATTAACACAGAATGTATGGTTGTTTTCACGCTTCATTTCACATTAATATTCGCCGCGTGCCAGAACTGTGCACTTCCGGTATGCGGGGCGTGTCAGCCACGTGACCTACAGACGCCAGCGTCCTCGTGCGGAAATCTCAACATTCTAATAGATTCATATCAGATTTATTAACAAGTCTCTTTAAATCTCCTTGTTAATAATACTGGTACTTTTATAAGTTAATCAACAACAACGATACAAACTAACGAGAAACAAAAGTACAATACCTTTTTATTAATTTATATTTATGGATTGGTTTCGAAGTAAGTTTTGTATATGAGGACACCTTCTGGCAACCAGGTAGGTCTTATCTTTTACTGTATGTCAACGCACCAATAATCTTGAATGTAACACTTTACTGACACACTTAGGTCACGCCACTTTGCACAGGCGTCTACCGGGAACAACCACTTCCGGGGCAAATAGTGCGGCAGTCGAGTGGTTGCCTTAACGATAAGCATACACGTGTAAAACAACACGACATCATCGTCGTTAGAATCTAAAATGTTTACCTATTCTAAGCAATACATTCACATAGGTACTGCTTTTGACCCCATCTTGAATGTATTTTTCTTTGTCTTTTCTTCAAATGTTTTAAGACCAAAACTATTTGGTTGGATCCATGTGACATAAAATTCATTTCAACTTACTAAGATTTCATTGGGATCAATGTTCGGCATTCTTTGGTAAGGGAAAACGTGCCTGTAGTTGTTAATACGTGATTGCAAACACATGTATATACAAAGACCACGTGTATTCGGTTTCATTTTGTTGGTATTGAAAACACTAAGTCCTATAATTGATAGATCCATAAGCCTGAACATTAATTTAAATGACATTGAATTTAACCACAATTATTGTCATGTTTTCTATTGTCAGCACCTACCTTGTGGTGAAATTCTTACTGTAATCTGTTGTTAAGACAAACAGAATATAGCGATTGTGGTCAACAATGGATCTATAAATAGCCACCCGGAATAAATCAGCCGGTAAAGCACTGAATTTAAAAATAGGATTAGGGATCAAACCCCAATGCACCGTTCCGCAAAATTTCAAGCTTCGCCCAATGCGGTAGATTTTCTTTGATCTTGTGAAGGCTTGTGAAGGGGTCTTTCTTTTGTGTTTTCTAGGTCATATTGTCACCTGACAATATAAAAATTGACCCTCTACTGTTATAAATGATCATAATTGACTGTTGCGGATCTGTCCATGGTAGCTAAGGCGCATGATTTGGGCCAAAAGTACCTATCGTAACGATTCCCTAGAAATCCAGCTGTAGCTGGATTTTGACCAATCAGGGAGCGAATAAGAGCTGTAATTTTAGGCAATCTTTTACGGTAGGTACTTTTGACCCAAATCTCGAGCTACAGCTCTAATTCGCCGCCTGATTGATCAATATCCAGCTACAGCTGGAATTTTAGGCAATCGTTACGGTAGGTAATTTTGATCCAAATCTCGAGCTACAGCTCTAATTCGCCCCTGATTGGTCAATATCCAGCCTAAAATTCCAGCTGTAGCTGGATGTCGAGCTACACCTCTAATTCGCTATAAATAACATTAAGCTATCAAACATCGAGCTGTACTTGATATCGAGCTACAGCTCTAATTCGCTCCCTGATTGGTCAAAATCCAGCTATAGCTGGATTTCTAGGGAATCGATACGATAGGTACTTTTGGCCCAAAGCATGCGCCATAGTTAGCGCCACGAAAACTGACACTAGACATTGAACTACGCCTAGTTCAGTGGCTCCATGACTCATACTAGGAAGAAGACAGTCGCTAGTGACGTAAACAGGCAGGGAGGCTGGTTAGTGGAACTGAACGACCGCCATGCTATGGCCTAATCACTTTTGAAAACGGAGTAAAATCAATCAACCAACCCACCAACCACTCGGACATCTACATACGATTTAGGTTGTTAAACACAAAATAAGAGAAATAACTTAAACTAATCATTACTAGTTTTTGAACAGCAACCACATCCGTTGCAAGTGGCCATGGACACGTGCCTACACACCGTCTGTTACCGTTGTTTTTATTGTACTCATATTAAGGTACATCGCACAAGACAGCTGTTTGCGCCTACGATACTTCTTGAAAAAGCTTGAAGCATGTGTTAACTATATGTACATTTAAGCTAGAATTGCGTCAGTGGAGCGAGTAAGCAATCGACAGCAGCACATACGACCATACATTTATACCACAGATTTATTTTGATATTAATCATTACAGACCCCCTGTCATATGTGACCTTTTCTTGAAAGTCCCATTGAAAGTCACATATGACAGTCTCGACTGTACTTTGTTTTAATAGTGCTCTTGCCGAGAAATGATAAGTAAAATAAAATAAAATCAGTCATTTCAAGGTTTTAGGTGTAAATCGATAGGTGTACTTTTATATGGCCTGAATGGCATTTAACTTATCGACGGACCGCCCATAATGACGTCTTAAGGTGCTTGATGTGTCGGGTCATTCGTTTACTCTCGTATTCACCTGTAAATTCAGCCTATGTAACTATTTATCAGCATCACCGTATCCGATAACTGATCAGTAGTGTTTAAATGGAGCTGTCAATAAAGATCATTTATAACAGTACATGGTCCATTTTAATCCAATAGATTAGAATTATATTGTCAGGTGACACATTGTCATAAATGTTTAACCAGGAATCATCATTTAATACGAATGTTACTATATATAGTAACAAAATCAGTACCGTTTTAGGGTGTTTATGAGGCTAGCGAGACGATTATCAGATTTTGGCCGGTCACGTGACCTGTATTAACTTTTCGTAATCGCCGTCGTGCTTTTTCACGTGCCGTTAAGAGCAACAAGCTACGTCACTAGTATTTAGAGTGGAGTTGAAAATGGCTGCCGATAATTCACAACAAAAACTGTTTTATTTATGTATTGGAAAAGAAATAAGAGTTATCCTAATTAGTCAGAATGGCACAGTTATTATTTAATCGAAACATATTTTTAATATTTCGACAACAATGAACGGTAAAAATGATGATTATCTAAAGCAATCACCCCACTGGATTTATGCAGATTTATGCAGTTGGAATACGGGGCGTGGTCAAACCAGAACAAAGAGTTTGAAAACTGTAATATTCAATACACCGCTGTCTACACTTTCAAATATTTATCCGATCTTGCTTCAGTCCGGGTACTTCTCGCATTGAACCAGGTGACTCAATTCATTCATTTTTATCACAAACAGTTACAATTTTTCAATGAATACGACACCAATACCAACTGTAAAAACTGTGTTTCACAAAATAAATGTCTAATATGTTGTTTACTTACTTTTAACAAGCTTTTTATCCCATAAAACACATTTTAATTGAAGCGAAAGCCGACATTTGTTTTTGTTTACAAAGTTAAAAGGATGACGTCATTGATGACGGTTAAGATTTAAATAATCTTAGAAGCTTCCAGTATAAATTTATTCACAGAATAATTCCTTGCAATAAATATTTATTAACTTGCAAATTATCACAAACAAGTTTATGCGATTTTTGTGAATATCGAATAGAAACAGTAGAACACTTATTTTGGGAATGCCACAAAAACTCAAACTCTATGGAATAACTTAGATGTTTTTCTGAAATCAAAAGGCTTATCTTTAACTTTAAATTTAAAGACTATCAGGTTGGGAATTGCAGAAAACATACCGAACAGAAGTATATTAAATTATTTGATAATATTGATGAAAAATTACATATTTAAAACAAAATATGGAGACAAAAAGCCAAATTTTACTTCTTTTATGAACATTTTGAAGTACAAAGAAAAGATTGAACTTGAAATTGCAATGATGAACAATAAATTGGCACAACACAAGAACAAATGGCAGTGCATAAGTTCTTAAATTTATTTCTTATAACTTCAACTACAGCTAAAAGTTATATACTTTTCTGTCTGATTGATTGTTGTTTTTTGTGTGTCTTTTTCCTAAAGTGTTAGCAAAACGCATTCTTTTTAATTATTATTTTTTTCTTATTTAGTTACTTTTCAATTTTTTATTTAAATCCAAACATTGACTCCTTACTGTTTGTTTTTGTTAATTATGATTGTCAATATATATATATCTGAAGTATACTGAATAAAAAAAAAGATTTAAATAATCTCAGTTGTGTGAAATGCGGATTTTTTTAAGGATTCATTGTTTGTTGTTCTATTGAAAAAAACATGAAAAAGGGCTTAAGACATTTGGATCGACAGGTATTTGAAGTGCATTCGTATTAAAGACGTTAATAACTTGGTTGCTCGCCGCCATAATGAGATAATCGGCCTTCCAGCCATATAATGTACTTCGGGCCTCCGACCCTCAGGCCATTATTAGGCTGTCAGGCCGATTATCTCACAATGGCGGCGAGCAACCAAGTATTAACCTCTTAATACATATATTAGCCTTTTGTAATAATTTATTATGATATCATATAATCCTCATTACAAAAACACAAAGAATTGTTTTGTTATTTGAACATTTTACTTCTTCCATCTTTACAAAGAGAAAAGTACTCAAAGCCGGTACTTGCCGGAAGTAGAGAGCGGCTTTAAAGGATTGAGCGATTCTAGATACCGATCACATGCACATATTTTTTTCACCTTAAACAAATGGCAACACATAATTAAAACATTGGTGGCAAAATGACTCATTGTATTAAGTTAAATGCAAATGTCGCAAAGTGCGTACCGATGTGCTGGATATATATGTTGAGAAAAGCAACAAAAACAGAAAAATGTAGGCTAATTTGGGAATGCAGTTGACCATTGTACGGATATAGTTGTGTGAATAAATGTTGTAAATGTTGTTAATGTTGTTTTGTTAGAAGCACATGTTTGTATATGTATGTTGATTTTTTTTTGGTTACGGCAATTTCACGTTTAATATTATTCTGATTAGTAGATACTGTTCAAATGCATGAAAACTTCTTCCTCTATAGTTTGATCTTAATATTTAATATTTTATAAATATCATAGCGTTTTTAATGTTCTTATGATGACTTTTAGTGTTTATTACAAATAAACCAATTCTGTCTAATTAGCTTGATAGTCCCCTTTGTTGCTTTTCTTGAAAGTTTGTCCTAATATGTTGAAATACAGGGCGCTCGCAATGAAGTAGATTTCTAGTTTCCTCATTGCATAAACACATATCACATACAGTTGAGTTTGTTAGTTAACATATGAATACAGATGTATTTGTAGGAAATATATTTTGTTGATTGATTGGTACTAAAATGATTGACTAGTGGTGTCAATTGATGTGCCATAAGACATATTGTATATTATATTCCAGATAAAAGTTGTATCATGTGATTGGCTCTCACATTTTGGTTCAAATGAATGATTGAACGTATTTACCTCTTTAATTGTGGCGACAATTTTGTCTAGCAGAGATTCAGACTCCGATTGATAAACATGTCGGTTGAACTTTATTTGTATTTATCGGCTTCAGGTATACTGTTAATAAGATGTAAATATTTAAAATATTTTCAATTATGATTTCTAGGTATTTGTCTCCAAATAATTTGTCAAACACAACTCTATCAACGACGACTTAGTTCGTTATCCCTCCCCCCCGTTAATCTTACACCATGCACAAGCTTGAATTGCAGTGAACTGGAAATGCCAGGTTCGCAAGGAGGAACGATGTCGTTTACATTCCAAGCCGTGTCGAGATGCCTATCTTCTAAGCCTAAAGCTTGTCTTTCAAATTTAGCATGACTCCCAATTTTAAGCGTAATTTCGCGTACTGATATAGATACGCTAAATTGTTTTATGCAGTTTAAATTGTTTATCGCAATAGCAATCTTTTACATAAAATAGATAGGATGTAATGCTTACCTCGCTTCCATGTCTGTTTGAATGTGTATGATGTCTTCTTGGTTCGTCACAATTTCTTCATATAGTAATAATGTTGTTTCCTCGTCATAATATAAATTGAAGAGATGTTCAAACAAAAAATGTTGTAAACAATGTAGATATGTCATGTTTAAGGGCACCATGACAAAATGCCCCGTGCAAAAATTAACACAAGGAACAACACAAAACTCTTACAACATCATGACGTAACAGACATTTAGCAAACTATATTTATGTTAGAAGGATCCACTTTGTGACTTCTCTTGCAATGGTGCCATTACTTGTCATTCAGTGATGCCATTACTTGTCATTCATTGATGTCATTTCTTGTCGTGGATGGTGTCCGGCTAGCATGAACGCACGTCTCACAATCAGAGAATAATAATTACTGAATTAACCTGCGTAATGCTATTTCTAAAACCCAAAATATAAATAGTGTTCCATTAAGAGATACTTAGTAAGTTCTACCTCACACGAAATAGATTGTCAAACATTAGAACATTAGAACAACTCTACAATGGAACATAACAACGCACGACGTTTATGTGTGTATGAACTGATGGAAAGGAAATACCCCAGGAAGCATAGCCTGCATGGCAAAAACAGCAGCCTCGGTTTTATTGAAGTTGTTTAAAAGTGGTAATGAAAGATGCCACACCACTGATGCCCCCTAGCGCATGAGAGGAACTTCATTTTCAAATGAAAACAACATACAATCCATTATCCCTGAGGACCAGAAAAATATAACTACACAATGATGTAATACGGGGCGACATTTTAGTGTGATCAATAAATATATGCTCTATGGTCTACATAATAGAGCATATATTTATTGATCATTAATATAAATATTATTAATAACTGAACTCATGATTTACACATAATATATATCGCAACAACGAACAATTCTTTTACATAAATATTCATCGTAATCTAAAACAAACCATAACATAACAAAGCTTGAGACAAAATGTACAGAAAACAAACGGACAAGAATTATATTATTATGTTGCATATGGTATAAATATTAAATACAATTATAAACTTATATACATAAAATATATCATTTTTACATTGTTTGCAAAAAGAACAACAATAATAAACTTAATTTTGTATTGCATATCATAGTATTATTATGACACTAATTAAACATTTGATTTGATATATGTTTCGTATCATACGGTCCATATTTAAAGTGAAGACATGGAAGTTTTCTTTCATTTCTCTCTTTGTTGCGATCGTTCAGCGATTATGTGAAATGCTAGATTGTGGCCGCTTCCTGGGAAAGTTGCATAGAGTTGTGCCATACATGATAAGCTTTACTAAAATCCCGAACCTTTCTAATTCTTGTCAGATAAATGTAAGACTTTCTGACAAGACTTCTTTGGATTTGTGCTATCTATTAACAAATGGTTACTTTCCAATTGGGCGTAAAATTTGTAGATTTTATTTCTTGGAAGATAGATTTCGAGCGATATGGAACTGAAAAAAAGCTTTTTAACATTGGCACGAACTGCGAAATTGAGATACTGTTAAGTAGAACCAATTGAAATCGTTTTTTTCTAGTTCTGAGGTAATAATGTGTTAGACTGGGTCCAGGTGAAATTTCCCGGATGGTAACCTTTTGTTTACCAGTAAAAATGCCAATGGACCTTTCCTACACCAACCATCAATCTTAATCTTTTAAAACGGTACATGGTCCACTTTAAACGAATGGATTACGGTTATGATTGTCAGGTGACCTATTTAATACAATCGAATCATACTTTCTGTGTGTAACGCTGTTACCTTATCACAACAACAGAAAAGAAAGTACAGGAAGGGGTAGGGGTTTGAAGTTTTGCGGAACGAAGCATTCATAATAATGAATACAGACTAAGTACAGATTACATTTTACTACTTATAAATATAATTGTTTTTTACCAAATGCACACAACTGTACATTTATGTTAGACGGATTATTAAAAATTATCACAAACATCAATATTTAAATATCAATACCGTATAAATTAAAGAGATGTCACAATAAAAATGGTGACGACCAATGATATAGAGTTTACGAGCACAATGACAATATGTCGACACCTAATGATAAACTGCCCGCGAAACAAGAAGCACGTTGAACAGGAATACACTTACATGTGTCCCTGGCGTTAAACAAACATTCAACATATAATAGGTAAGGCATGTATAAAGTGATATATAATATAATTTTGGCTGTTGTGCCAGTTTTCTGGGCTTTTGTGGTGGGACATCTTGTAACTTGACACTATCTGCTTTGCCTGCAACTTTCCTGTTATTAAACATCT